>MDSV01112566.1_pt1 | contig 42807 bp, 29 predicted proteins | sample 810851 | NCBI WGS metagenome assembly MDSV01 (sample SAMN05326640, study PRJNA326480) | marine metagenome | isolation source: seawater | place: Atlantic Ocean: North East | collected 2012
TGCTGGCGTGGCCTACATGTTGATAGCACAAATTACGGTGGGATGAAAAGGCTGAGGTAGATAATGTCACAGAGATCGGGTAAAAAATCATTTGGAAAAGGCCTTCTAGTCGATCCTTTCATAACTCAAACAGGCGAGTATTCGGTTGAAACTGTAAAAAGTCTAGTTGCTCATTATCGAGCTGGAATATTAGGTATAACGCCATTGTTCTTTGACTTATCCGGGGATATTCGAAATGCAATGCCTGACCAACCAGCTTCTTCTGAACTTAAGTTTGTACCCACAGACTCACCGTATAGCGGAGGAGCTTTTGATAAAAAGGCTAGATTAGGATCTTTAAACTTTAATGACGGAATTAATAATGGTCTTGTTGTAACCAAAGACCCTTCAGTCTTCTCCTTCTCTGATGGAACAGCAGACAGACCTTTTTCTGTTTCTTTCTGGGTAAAAGATTTAGATGTGACCACAAATCAAGGTATAATAAAATTCGGTCAGTCTGCTTCCAACCCAGACGCCAACCCGACTGCATGGTCGATAGATACAAATAGCGAGAAGCTTCGATTCTTTCTAATAGACGATGATGGCTCAGGCACGGGCTTCGAGCTAGAAAACGCCTCTGTTACCTTCACAGATGGAAAATGGCACCACATAGTCTTTACTTATGACGGCCGCGGCGGCAGCGGAGCTAGTGACGGCATGTCGCTCTATATAGATAAAACTGCAACTTCGCTATCTGAGTCTTCTTCAGGAACATATACTTCCATGCTAGCCTACCAAGCAAGTGATGTGTTAACCATCGGAGACGTCGCGTCGCTTGAACTCCAAGACGGAACTCACTTGGCTGAAATATCAATATTCAGTAAAGAATTGACTACTAGAGAGGTTAATGCTTTATATGAAGCTAAAGACGGCTACAATCATGCACATTCAGGTGTTGTCAACGATCCAATTTCTCCAGGTTTAAGACATAGGGGAGTCTCCAGAAAGGTTATAAAAAACTCTGGTGTTGTAAGTACCCCGCCTAGACTTCATTTAAGAGACCTCGATCATAAACTTGGAGCTTATCCAACAATTGCCAGAACCGGCGACACTGACTTTTTAGGAACAGGAAAATCATTCTTTGACGATACTAAAACAGAAAATTTTGTTTCTTCTTATGCTCAAGCAATTATTGACTTTCAAGAAATGCCTGAGCATGGAAGCACCATAGCAATCTTTGACTCTGTTGGAAATACCGCCACATTTGAATTCGTACACAAAGGAAAAGAGCCTTCTAATGACATAAAGTTTGGATCTAATATTAATGTAACAATTAATGTCGACTATATAGCAAATCAATTTCTTACGGATGATGGGTCTGAAGATCCTGAAACTGAGTCTATAAGATGGTCTGATGAAGCATTAAATCATGTAGCCGAAAGGTTTACCAAAGCTTTTAACACTATAGGAGTTAAAAGCAGGGGTCTAAAGTTAGAAGCCAGAGCTGCCTTATTTTCAACAAAACTAAGTGACGGACAAACATTTGGTAGTGTAAATGTAGGAGACATATCAAATATATCATATGGAGTTCAGCCTGGAAAAAATGCAGAGTCCCCTGGAAAAGTAATTATAACTCAAAATCATGCAGGATCATCTGGAAACACTGCCGCAGATGATTCTAAAAATCAGATAAAGTCTAAGAAAATAGGACCGAATTTCTTAGACGGAAAAGTTTATGGAAAAGTTCAATGGGTATCAAGTTCTTTTACAGGAGGAACCAGCCTAGACATTTTAGGCGGAACATCACTTCTGTCCGGATCAAAATGGATTGAAAACTTAAGGTCATCTCCAAACTGGTTGCCAACAATTGTTCATCAAGGGACTGTATCCACAAATACACCTGAAGGTATCAACACAACTCTTATCACCGGTGAAGAATCTTTATCACCCTTTGAAGATAGAAGTTATGCAAAGTCTGATCCTTTTTATGGCGGATCAGTACATAGAAGTAGAAATTTTCTTAGTCCAGTTAGAGATAAAACTATTGTAACTATTGACATAAGCCCATTAGAAAACACGAAAGTTTGGATGTCAACAGGGTCTAACGCTGACAATAGCTCCGGAGCCGGAGGATCCTATGAAGACTCAGCTGCAGGCCTCAACTCAGGAATTAATTCAGGGCTTGCATATTATAATTTTAATAGAAAAAAATGGGAAATCATAGGAGATCTTACTACAGGAAGTAACGTTGACGCTGTAAGCATTCGTCATGACATAAGAACCGGATCAATGATAGCCTTCCAACAAGGCCCATTCTCTCAGCATGCTGATCTTTCTGATATGTATAATATAACATCAGAGGCGGTGGTACAAAACTTAAAATCAACAGGACTTCCGACAAATTACGCAGGATTTCCTGTAGCTTCTAAATTCGATGCGACAGGATCTCAAATTCTTGATATGTCTAAGTACATTACACATCCATTTTTGGTTGAAAAAATTGAACTTCAATGGACAGGTACAGTTGCTTCTAACGACAAATCTTTTGACAATTCTTCTGGTGTATCTTCGAATCAGTTTTTTATATTAAATCAATTTCCTCAAAAAATTGAAAGAACATTTAGATCCGCGCGCAAAACATTGTTGCCTGGGGCAGGATCTCCTGTTGTAACTTCTTCTTTTTCTAATTTTGATTGTGATCACTATAAGGAAATAGTTTGGTATGGAAGAGTGTCTACTTTTGAGACAGGCGCACCTGATAATAATGGAGTTGTTCCTGATGAAAATCGAAGCTTAAGTGATTATTTGCAAATAACAGGTTCGCTCTACCGAGCAGCTGACTTATGGCTTCCTAGGACAGGCTCCGCGGCGCCTACTGGATCATTTACAATCAAAGCTCCTGTAAGAATACCGGCCCTAAATAATAATACAACATCAGGCCTCCAGACAAGGATGCCTTTCTCCGGAACTGTTGATGCTGGAAGGGCATTTTTCTTCATGGGATCAGACGGCGGAAGAGACTTATTCGGAACCCCGTCTGGACGAAGTTACATGAATTCATCAGTAGGTGAAGTAATAAGCACATCAGGTCCGTATTCAAAGTCCAAGGCAAGGACTTTTAGAAATACTTCTCAGAGGCAAATTGAAACAACAATAGCTTCTCCTCATATAAATTCACCGTACCTATTAATGCCAACTGACAAGTTAGTAGTAGGCTTTGCAAATCAGCAAATTCCTCATGGGTTCGGAACAACCGACGATGATGGAGCTCCGGAGTCAGGCAAAATTAGTAGCGACGGATCTGAGTACTCATTAGGCGTAAGCGGATCAAATGTCGCAATATTGGCAGCTGGTCGATCAAAAATAATACTTTATGGTTCAATGATTCAATTAGGGAGAGAATATTACCCTTCCACCAATCAAAATTTGACATCTCTCGCGATTCATGAGGCATTGCACTCTGATAATCCTGTTGTGGATCAATTTAATGTCGATCCAAGTTTGCTATATACAGGCTCTTATTTAGATAACAAAGTTTCTGGAAAGACTCCAGGAGTAGAAGAAGGTGCCAATGGCCCAGTAATCAGAACCGCATATACTAGAAAGGTTGTGAGCTCTTTAACAACACAGCAACCAGCCAGCTCTTACAACAAAAGTCCTTATCATGCAGGAGCCTCCGGATCTTTTCAGCGATTTGTTTCACTCTCAGACCCAAGTGAAAGGTTCTTGGACTCAATGCCAGGAAACCCAGCAGACTATCATTTAATTAATGGGGCCAAATTGTTAACGAACTGGTTGTATGGCTCTCTTAAGGGAGGAACATTAATAGTAGGCTCTCCAAATACTACAGGATCAGTTTATGTAGATAATAAGTGGCCTATGCAGTATCCTTTTGAGCCTAAATTTAGCTCTGTAGAAAGACTTAGATCGCTTGGAGATTTTGATCAAAAATTTGACGCGTTTGATGCTCTTGAAGGTGCCAGTGCACCCCAGCAAGCTAGCTTAGAGCATGTAGCCGGATTTGTAGCGGAATATGGACTAATTTCAAAATACAATGAGGATGGAGAGTTTGTCTATCATACAAAGGCTGTAAAAGAAGAAATTATGAAGTTTTACTTTGGAATAGGGCGCAGAGCATATGCGCCACAATCAATGTATAACACCAGAGGAGAAACACCGGAACTTTGGAACGGTGTAGGCATCTTCTTGCCTATTTTTGGTTCAGACATAATACTTTCAGGCTTTAAATACGGATTAATTAATGCAAATCCACAAAAATCTAGAGCGATCTTTAGAGCCGATAGGTTTGGTCAGTTTAGAGATATGCTAGAACAAAGACCATGGTCTCGGTTTTTCTCTGAAGCAGACGGCTCCGGCCCGAGTGAAGTTCCTGTGCGTGTGAGGTTTGTACAGAGAAAAAATAAAGAGTTGCCTGTTGATGATCCAGAAGACACCAACGCTCAAAACCTATCAGTTTTTGCAACTTCTTCTTTGCCTTACTTTGATTTAGATAGAAATAGTTTAGGAAGAATGAGAGCAACATTACCACCTGACCTCGAACCTCCAGTAGATATCGCTTCTTCAATAATAGAAGAAGTCCAGCAAGTAATTGACGGTATTAATAATCCATAAGAGGTAAAAATGTCGAGATCGAGAAGAACAAAATCTGATATTAAAAAACTGGATAAATTAGTCGTTAGAGACCCAACAACTAAGCACGTCAAAAACGTAATATTTCCTCACGGAATTGTCATAGGCTTAGCTTCTGGCAAGGATAATCAAGCGCCTTTTCTTGTAAGGGGAAACGCCACAATTGAGGGCGATGTTGTTATAAAAGGAAATATTTCACAGACAGCAACAGCACCTTTTCTATATCTAGATGTAAGTTCTAATGTTTTTGCTTTTGATAATAGAGCTGACGAGACTGCCTCGCCTCCCACAATTATTTTAACAGCACAGCAAGTAAGCCAATCTTCCACGCTTGTTCAAAGCGATTTTAGTGTTTTTGGTGCTAATGGCACTGACTTAACAAGCACTGCATTGTCTAGTTTTAGTGTTTCTGCCACAGAAACAGGAACTTCAACAGCAACTCTAGTATTATCGCACAGCTACTCAGACGGCCATTCAGCATTAGGAATGTCCAATGTAGGAGGCACATTTTTCCCCTTGACTGCCTCAGTATCAAATGATGGTCTAACGTCAACAAAATTAATCTCTTCTATCGAGGGAGGCACTGCTGGAACGACAGGCCCTTCTTCACCCAATGCGTCTTTTACCAGATCAATAATACCTGTTGATACTGACGATACAGGAGGGGCTTTAGATGATGGTGGTGATTTGTCCGACGCTGATATATCTGATCGAGCTTTCACCAAGATAGATGTAAATGTAGGTGCTACCAATGTTACGTTTGCAGGTCACAATGAATCTGGAGATCCGTCTTCAAATACATACAAAATTGTTTCAGATGATATAACAGCTTCTACAGACAACGGGACTTCACTTACTGAGTCTCAGTCTGCGTCTGAAGGAGACACTTCTTATAATATTACTTTTGCAAACTCTGGAACTAGGCTCACCCTAGCCGTAAGTTCTGATAGTTCTGACGCAAAATTAAAAGTTTCTTCCTTGTCGGAGCACGAAGATGGAAGCAGCACAGACTTTAACAGTATATTGGTAAACGTTCCAATAAAAATAACAACTTCAGCAGGCACTCAAACTGTGACAAGAAGTTTTACAGTTCAAAAAGTAAAAAAAGGAACAGCGGGCACTAACGGAACTAATGGCACTAACGGAACTAATGGTACCAACGGAACTAATGGTACCAACGGAACTAATGGTACCAACGGAAGAACAATTAGTTTTTTCTTTAGGCCAAACATTATAACAATCCCCACAGATGCCGACGGAGGAGCACTTGATGATGGTGGTGATTTGTCCGACGCTGACATATCTGATCAATCTTTTATTACTGCTGCTGGATTTGCTGACTCAACTCAACTAACATTTGAAGGTAGCGGAACAGCTTCAGACTCTGTCACAGCAAATAAATATCGAATAGTTGACGGATCAATAGCAGCTGTGGATGACAATGGTGTTTCTTTAACCGTGTCTTCAAATGCCGGGACTGATCCTGATACTGCTTTTACTTTGACTTTTCAACATTCAAGCACTACAGTGATGACAATTGAAGTATCTTCTGTTGGTAGTCAAGCAAAGCTAAGGGTGTCAAGCCTTGCAGAGCATATCAATAGCGCTGATTTTAAATATATTAATGTGACTGTACCAATTAGGTTGTCAGATTCCGCAGGTACAGAATTTAATCGATCTTTGGACTTTATAGTTATTAAAGCTTATAGAGGTGCCACCGGTACTAATGGTACTAATGGTACCAATGGCACCAATGGCACTAACGGTACTAACGGTACTAACGGTACTAATGGCACCAATGGCACTAACGGTACTAATGGCAAAACAATAGCTCCAATAAATATTCCTGCAACCGCAGGTTCTCTAGCATTTGCTCGTCCTGCACACCATTTCCCAAACTCAGGAGCTTCATCTCCACCGTCTGCAGGAATGGTGCAGTCGTCTTTTACTATTTCAGCAGTAGATGCCTCTGCCACCTTAGGATCAACCATCGACTTAGGCTCGCAGGCGAGACTAGGACAGTCTTATATTGCTAGAGTTCCAACTGGAAAGACATGGAACATCTCTAGACTTTCCGGAGTCCTAGGACTTCCTGTAGTCGCCGATTCTAGAACAATAACAATGCACATAGCAGTATCTAGATATGATGACTTAGGAGCAGCGTCCTCCTCCTATCAAATGCTAGTCGCTGACCAGATTGAGATAAACGGTTCCACCAGCAGTTATGTAATTAACGGTGCTGCCGTAGTAAGTCTAGATACAGGTGCTTTAGATCGAGACATCGAAGAAGGTTACGGAATATCAATTCTTTTTCACTGCAGTGCTGCAACCGGAGACTCTGACGATTTTACAGCAGGAATTAATTTAAACCTAGAATACACAGAGACATAAAAGGAAACAGCATAGTTATTAGTCATGGCCGGAATATTAAATAACAAAACACGCGTGATGGACATCGTCATAACAGACGAAGGAAAGCGCCAAGCCGCTTCCGGAAATTTAAGAGTAAAGTACGCGACTTTTACTGATAGACACGCTTTTTACCAAGACATTTCAGGGTCTGTAAATATAGGTGTTGCTGACGACGCGTCCGATAGATTTTATTTTGAAGCACTTTCTAAACCTCAAGACAGAGTTGTTGTCGAAACAGAAGAAGTTTATGGCTTAGACGGTTCTCCTCAAGGTCGAAAAGTCCCCTTTAAAGGAAAAGACTTTGTAATAGAAGGAGGAAAAATATCAACAGGATCTCTTTCTTCTCTTGCAGCAATGGCAAAACCTGAAGAATACATCAAAGGCGCATTAAGTGGATCCTATATTCTAACCGGCAGTGAAATTCTTGATAAGTCTTTTGAGATCTCACAAACAATAATAAGTCATTTTAATGACCAGATGATTATAAGTACTCATGATCCTTTTTCCCCATCTTCAGGATTTGACATCAGTGTGACGCCTTCAGGTGATTTCTTAAGAAAAAATTCAGGTTGTATTCTAGAAGAAGGAAAACTTAAATTCATAGTGTCACATTATTCACCGTTTCTTTTAACTGATAAAAATAATGCAAAATACAACGCAAGACTAGAAGAAATAGAAAGCTTTTTCTCAGATAAAAAGCTAAGTCATTTGGACAATTATCAGTATCTCCCTCCTGTTAATGAACTAGTTCCAGGAGAGTCTACACAGAAAGTATTAGGAAAATACTTTAAGACGAATCAGATGGTTGAAAGTGACATACAGCAGCTAAACGAGACGCTAGCTAATAAACCATATTTTGATGTTGACTTTGATGTGACTTCTAGAGATAATAATATTATTTCTCAAATATTTGAATTTAATTCAAGCACAGGCTTACAAAAACTTTCTATTATTGACTACGGAGAGTGGGAAGATGAGGATCCTCTTTCATTTGGAAAGAGAGTCTTCTTTGTAGGAAAAATTTATGTAGACCAATATGGGTCAATGACTTTTGTAAATATTTTTACAATAGTGTTTGATTGATGAGGATTAATACTAATGCCTAATTTTTTTATTGATAAGACAGCACTAGATCCGGATCTTAAGGATCAAAGTCAGCAGAATATCCCTAGCAGCAAGCCAAAGCTGCCGGAAAATGTTTTGGAAGCACTGTTGCTCGAGAACCCAGAAAGACCTGACGTACATTCTTACATAAAAACTGCTGAAGATCCATGGGGCGGCACTAATGAAAGTTTTGCAACATTGCTGACAATTGAGCAAGAATTTGGTTACAAAGGGATAAAAAAACAAGTAATAGATAAAAACGGAGAATTAATTGAAATACAAGGAGAAAAACTAACATTCTCCGGTGATCCACAAAAAGGATTTTTAACAGAAAAAGGAGAAGCAGTATATGAGCTAAAGTGCTGGTTAAATAAATTGAAAATGATTGAACATCATCTTTTCGGCATGCGTATAGTAGTATATTCAGACCATCCGGAAGTCTATCACCCTTCCTTGGCATTTGCTTCGCAACAAGGGTTTCTTACACCAGCTGAAATAAATAATGTTTTTGAAGAAAATCAGAAGATAATTTTAAGTAGAATTCAGCTTTTAAAGCAGCACGTCCTTTATGACGAAACAATTTCCTTGTGGGACTTTTTTGGAAAAAATCCAGAAGAAGTCTTCTATAAAGCTCCTATCGGAAAAGCTCCGAAGATTGATTTAGAAAAATTAAAAATTGTAGTAGACTCAAAGCAAGCTGATAGATTTAAAGATGTTACTTTGTCCAAGACCAAAAGAAAGATAGATATTTCAAAGGACAAGTATAAAGACTATAAAAATTATCAAAAACAAGGGCCACCACCTAAAGCACCAACTGATCCATGGAATTCCCCATACAAATCTAAAAGTGCACATACTCCGAGAGAAAATGCTGAACCGGCAACTAAAATGCTAATAAAGAATTTTAAAATCCCGCCGGCGGACATGGCTGAAAATGAAAAAGCAGCAGTCTTTGTACAGACAGACAAGTTTGCTCAAGGCGAAAACTCTATGCCCAAAGGAGGAGTATTTGCAAATATGCATGCTCAGCAGTACCAGAATCCTAATTCACAGAATTGGTCAAACATTCCGGGCTTAATTGGAGGCCAGTCTTCAACACAGGCAAACACAAAAAATTCTCTAAAGGGAAAACAAGAAACAGGTGTAGAAGTAATTGATCAAGCACAAAAAGATTTATTTGATGCAATATCAATTTCTGCTGTTGAAGAATTCCAAGATCTATACGAGATAGAAGGACTGTTTCCATGGAAAAAGCTTACTCATCAAGTAAAACTTCCTCTAGACCCTATTTCAACAACAGGCGATTTTGGGAAGCTTTACATTCATTTAATTCCTCTAAAGTCCATTCCAAATTACAAGGCCAACGAATTTACCTCTGCAACAGAGATAATGTATGATAAAAAACTTGGAAAAATAAACCATTTGGATGCTCTCAAGGGTTTGTGTGTGCCAGAAGTAGCACCTTCAATAGCAGTTCAGTCTCCTACACACGGGACGAATCAGATCACTATAACCCAGAATGATTTTTATGCGAATGCAGTTACCTTAAAAAGAGTACACTACCCACACGGTCTAGAAGGACCATGTCAGCAGGAGATGATCTTAGAAAACTACCCACTCACAGACAATATGGGACCAGAATTGGTAACAGACTATATTGAAAATAATTCGAACGTGCACACTATATATTCTGTCGTAGGAAAAGGACCATACCAGAATGCAGAATTTATAACAAAAGAAGCCCAGGCAGTGGCACCAGGACCATTTTCTATAGGGTGGTCGTCAGAGTCTGAAATGGACTTCGGCGCAGGGTTTGCACCGCCACCTTGTACAATACTAGTAAAAGCTCTTTCTTCACAACTAAGTGACGATCCTCGAGCAGGAGTTCAAATACACATCGGAGGACTAAAAGATTCAGAGTTAATAGGGATTGAGGTTTTTGTAGAAAATTTATCTAATAGAGGATCATATGCATCATCTTTAAAAGGTGCACTGATTCCTGTTAGAAATCAACAAGGTCGTATCTACACACCTATTGAAAGCATAGGGAATGATCCGGGCATGCCCGACTGGATAACATTTAAAGACTTTTCAAAGTACTATGACGGAGGAATGTACCGATATTACGTAAGAATGTATGATCGTAATTCAGACGATGGTTTTTCCCCTACTACAAAAGACTTTGAATATTTTAGCCCGCAAATAACACCCTTCTCACCTAGTATTGATGTGTATAAAATCGAGCCTGCGGCGGCGCAACCTCATTACAAAATTGAAGAGCATCCTTACGCTTGGAAAGACTTCGTCCCCAAGCAGGCTTACAACATTCACTTTGAATTACGTCTAGACTATGACTATGACAGTGGAATTAAGCTGCTTTCTGATGTACTTAATTTCGCTTTAGGTGAAGATGCTGCAAAGATTTATATAGATAAATTTGAAGAATCACAATTATCTTTTGATGAAATTGCAGCCTTTACAGTTCATCGGCATTATTCTGATCCACACTCCCCAGGACCAAAGCCAGGACAAGCACTATGGCTAGGTCCAGGAATGGCTACTAACGGTGGTTTCGGAGGAGACCCTCATATTTTTCTACCAGGAAAATACATAGACGGACAAAAGCACCCAACCGCCGGATTTGCTCCTTACGATGCCAGACTACCTCCTTTCGAAGGAGACGCGTTAACTTATGAGGCAACACTTTACCTGAGAACACCAGACTTTTTCTTTGAAGATGATGTAACTCTGTTGCCAGTTTCACAGGCCATCTCCGGAGATGATATTGTTGGTACTGAAGGAAAACTACAGGCCGGTTTCTTTAAGGCCTTAACAAAAACTGTTCATCCTACGTGGAAGCAGAAATTAGGAATACAGGATGATGTTTTAATGGAAAATTATTATCTTGCAAATACTACTACGACGCAAGGGTCGATAGTTGATAAAATGATGCTAGGGGATACAGGAATAAGAGAGGTTGACGATGTGCCTTTTGTAGGCCAGCAATTTCCTAGAGTAGTAAACATAGAAAGTCAAATGAAACCAGGATCTCAAAGATGGACTTTTTCTTGGTCAGTTAATGCCAATCACATGCTTTTAAGTTGTGTGATCTTAAGATCAGTCGCTGTTTTTAATAATGCAAAATTTGAACCAATAGCATTTGTGCAAGGTAATCCAAGTGATAATTTTTATTCCTTTTGTGACCCTTTTCCTGCCAGTAAAATAGATCATGCAAAATATGTTGTAGTTCCACTTTCAACTGATTTCAAATATGGCGACCCACTTATGCAGCCTGAGGTGGACTATATAACATTTAACACGGTACAAGACCTTGTGCCGGATCCGTAGGTATTAGGAGATAAATTATGGCAGGGTACGGAGAAAATCCATTTGACTGGTCAGCAGGCGCAGAAAAGCTGAAAGAAAAGGAGCAGGCGGCAAAAACAGCTGCTTTTATTGCTTCGCTGGGCGCAGGATTCAAGTATGTGACCGAGACTATGGATCCAATATCGGACCACATACATTCAATTGCGACCACGGGAGGAGTTGATACATACATAGTTCGTCAGAACAAACTAAAACTTTTAGGGCCTGAAGGAGCAGCCGGCCAAGCTGCGACGCCCGAAACCACCGACGCCGCCGAAGTTAAACCTTTGACCGGTGAAGATGTCGGTAATGCCCCAGCGGTCAGCGAGCTTGAACCGGATGATCTCAAGTATGATAAGACACCCGAGATTCCTCTAGAAGATCTGCTTAAGCAAAAAGCGAACGAAAATCCAACTGCCACTGTTGTGATTAATCAGAACTCTGCGTTAGTAAAAAATATGCTAAAAGCTAATTCTACAGGCGCACCTATTCCGTCTCTCAGTATTAATAGTATGGGCTCTGCTAATATGTTATCAGTCGACCATTTGGTGCCTGAAAGGCCTTCATTGATAGGGATAATTTCTCCACCGTTAACTGTGGCCGAAAATTCATCTTTAGACTTGCTGCAAACCTTAAGATTTGAAAGATCACTTAAAAATGACAATATTAGTTTTATCTTTAGTGAAGAAATATCAAAAATGGATGAATTTAGTGCTGCTTCTGCCGATGTGGCTAATGTAATTACTCAAGTAAAAACTGTCTCCGATCAAGTAAGCGTTCTTAGAAACGCGGTCGATGAAACTAGTTTATCGCTTAACATAAGCGCTACTCAGACATCTCAAAAAATCTTAAGTTATGCTTTAAATTTTTATGATGCTAGAAAAGATTCTTCCGAGCGACAAACAAATCGTCTTCCTCAGAATATTAAGAGTTTTTTTGAAGAGTACATGGGAATTGACGAAGAGCAAATTGATATGTTTTCAAATACAAGAATATTGTATGACATATACAGCGCCATACTAGGATCGTCAACAAAGTGCTATCCAGGAATGCTAATAGATGATCTAGTCAAGATAAAACCTGATAGTCATGAGGTAAAAAGTGCACCAGATAGCGATTCAATACATAACTTTATAGAGCCTTTTAAAAGAACCAATTGGAAATTTATTTATCGAAGAGCAAATATGGACTCTTCTTTTACAGCCAGAAGCTTTAATAGAGGATCCGGCGCCGGAGCAGCCACTAGTGTAGGAATAAATACGCTCTGGAACCACCCAGATTCTTATCGTATAGCTTTAAAAGGTGTTCAAAAGAATGGATCCGTTGGTCAAAAGACCGGATTTAGGAGTAACGACGTTGTCGATGGTCATCGCAAAAGAATGAAAATGCTTTGCTGCATGCTCTCTAATGAATTAATAATTTCTGCAGGTATGTCTCGACTAGTAGGTACACCTTTAGGAAAACGTTTTGGCGCTTCATACCCCCTCCAGACTGAACCGAGTTCAATTGCATCTAAACCTTTAGAATTATTATTCATGTCTGAAGGCGACCAAAATTCTACAGATGAGTTTTTACAGAGTAAAAGCACAGACTCCTCCACATCAAAATTAAAAATTCCAGTAGCCAGCTTAGCAGATGCTTTAATATTAAATGAAGGAACTTCTGAGACTAATGCACCACTAGTTCTCCCTTTTGAAGTTTCTGCGATTATAGATACACAAGGATCATCATTAAAGTACGCGTCGGGAAAAGATTTTTTCATAGAAATACCTTTTAGAACACAGTCAAAAGGAGAACACATTGAAAAGTTTGCATCAGAATATGCTAGTTTAACTTCTGACGCTGTGTCGTATTTAGACACACTGTTTTTGCAAAGTGAAAAACTTCGTCTGGTTACTCCAGCAGGAATATTTGCAAGAGTAGCAAGAGTGTTAACAGCTATAACAAAAAAGTTGTCAATACCTACTATGACATACGGTGTTAATACTATTGAATCTGTGGAAAGCTTAAACTTGTTTACATCAGCTGCTCTTTTTCTTACAGCAGCCGATCAAAATTTTCAACTCCCGGAAGGTCACGCTGCAAGTAAAAAACCGCACGAATTAAGAAACTTTCTTTACAAGTTGTGCATAATGTTTAGAGATAAGGTCACAACTGATGCTGCTGATCAATCTTGGGAAAAATATGTAGCGGATTTGGAAGAAGAATCCGATGACCCAATTATGCATACAACAGAGCAAGCCAGAGCATGGAAAAAACAAGCTATAAAACAACTGTTTGGAGCGTTTGCCGGCCCTAACGCCCTCGGCGCGCGCCTGAGGTCAGTCAACCCTCACACTCAAGAGAAGGACATATATTCTGAAATACGCAGTCATATGTACACCAAGAACACAGGATCCAAACATCCGCAATACCCCTCAACATCGCACAACGATATCCAGAATTTTGACCTTACAAATCTTGAGACCGCATCTGACATATCTTTAATTGCTGAAGTAGTCCAAATTTCTAGAGAAATACAGCAAGAAGCTTTTAATTTATCAAAAGACGCAGAAAGCAATGATTTTTACCTAGATCCCGAAGAACGTCTAACTCTTTTTAATAGAGCAGGTGAAGATGCAATAATAGGTGCCGTCCTAGAAATAATGATATCAATGCTAGGAGTATATCTACCAGCCTCCCCGTGGTCCGGTTCCGTAAAAGAAATAACAGGCAATGATATCTTGATAAGCGAGGGTTCGGACGCAGATGCGACCTTCTTAAAAGAAGCATACACTTTAGGTGCTGAAACCAACGTAAACTTTCGACTTCATGGTTTAAACTTCGACGGAATGATAGCATCAAAAATGTCCGCTGTTTCAGATGCAGTCTCACAGACTATTTTAGATGGAATAGATTTAGACTTCTTAGTACCAATAGGAACAGGAACAAATACAACAGGGCCTACGACAATACAGGGTCCTGAAGGCATAATAAAAAAGCAAGATTTGATAGGAAGAACTCCTGCAAAAGGCCACATTACAGAACCTCTTTACGTATCCGACTTTATGAAAGATGCGCTAGATCTAGTTAAGCACAGAGAATTTGTTAAAGTAGGCACCGGAATAATAGGCGCTGTAAGTACACATCTATTAGAAAAGTCAAATGAAATTAAATTACTTTTAACTGTTTTTGATAAAACTCATCCTGCGACAAAAGCGTCTCCAGAAAAGACAGCTTTTGCAAATTTTACAAATTCTGACATTGGGAAAAAAGTTATACAGCATATGACAACCGCTCAGGCCAACTTAAGAGCACATGAGCAGAAAAGAATGGCACCTCTGCCTGGCAGTTCTTTGCCAAACTATTCAGTAGTTCGCTCAAATGAAAGGCTAGCTGTAGACGAGTTTTTAAAACAATCATTTTGGAAAGGAATAAAATCCGATCCTGTCACAAATAAGTCATTTGTTGCGCCATCCGATTCTGTTTTTATGGCTGTTGGCATTCCTGCAGGAATGATGGATTTTATAAAGAACATGCCCTACAAAAGAACCACAACCGGTGGGGGTTCCAACACAAAAGGATTTAAAAAAAGTGAGTCTCAAAGCAATAAGATAAAGATACTTCTTTACAGAAGGCCTCATGCAAATCAAAATGGATCCATTTTAAAGTACAAACCAAGAATTTATGAGTTTGATCTGGATATGTTCTTAGACGAAACATCAGTCAATATTGCACCATCCCCTTTGGGCCAGGCGATCCCAATGAATCAAATGGTTAACAATACGGTGTTTCACACATACAAGTCAGGAAAACTAGTTACTTCAAAGCCGGGTTCTGAGTATGCCTTTGGAAAACAAAACAGGATACTTTCAAATCACCTTACTGACTACTTGATTAAGACTTATCTTTACGAGATGACCGGAATAAGGTGGGATGCTTCTTCGTATCCTGTTTTTGAAGATGCATGTTATCTAGGCGTAGAAAAAACGGAAATGTTCTTAAAAGTATTTGACTCGCCTTTAATGAAGCAAAAACTAAACATAACTAGAGAGAATGCGGGTCTTATTTTCGGCGGCATTAACAACCTCATGGAAATGCCTAGGACTGACATATCTAATAACAGATATACACGATCTCATGTAGGCGGAGCTCCCCATTTAAACTTTCCGATGATGCAAAAAGACTCTTCTGCGTTTAATTTTTACTCTCCAGGATTTATGACTAATAATATTGCGGAGCTTATAGGTACGGACCCGACACAACTAACAAAGTATATTCTAAGCACCCCAAAACTCTCTCCGGCCAGATTTGATTTGGTGTCTGATTTAACGACATCTTTGTTATTTTCTCCAAATTATTATTTTGAAAGATCGATGACGCCCACACTTTTCGACAGAGTATTATTTATTTTAGTTGACCCTAACGCTTTTGAACCCACTTTTGAACAGGTAACTCAGATCAAAAACCCGGGACCCGAAAAGCCAGCGTTTTTGAAAACCATGTCTAGCCATGTTGCCGATATTCAACCAGAAGGAATTCAAATAGATGGATATTACGCACAAATCCTCCATGATGATATGCCAGTTTCCGATCTTTATGCGTCGCAAGTAGGAATGCTTTCTGAAAACCCAGCAGGGGTCTCTGCTATAGAGCTTTAAGGAGAAAAAATGTTTATATCAAAAAGTCCAATACTAGTAAATGTCCCTGAGCCTGGAAAGCCAAAGTTAGATTTTGTATATAATTTTTTTGTTCCAAACGAAAAAACAGATGAGACCGGAAAAACATATCCTCCCGGTTGGCAAGGGCAAGATGTAATTGCAAACACCAAGGATGATGTGTCCTCCACCGGAATAAGAGAAAAGCTTTTAGCATATCATTCCGGTGAATACGCACAAGCATACGGCATATCACGAGAAATTCCAAGATACGTCAAGATAGTGTTTCCGCAAATTCCTTTCGTGGGAAATTATAACTTATATAACGGAGCGCTAGTAGATCTTACAGATTTATCATCACTCGGAGATGGAAACGACAACTGCCTCCAGGACATAACAGTTGGATTTTTAAAGGCAAATTATGACAAGTGCCAACAAGAGTCAGAAATAACGACATTAAATTATGGAACAGTTAAAATGCAAGACGATGGCTTGCCAAAAAGAATTAAGAATCTTTTAGACTTGACAATCGGGTTAAGAGTTCCTCCTGAGATGGCCGGAGCATCAGCTTCAGACTATGCTACCTTTATAGACAACCACACCGGTGCAGATGTTTCTGGAAAAAAATTGCTCGAATCAATAAACGCTTTAATTAATGAAGATCCAAAACAGAAGTCTCAATTAAATTTTGTCAACGAATCTAAGCAACCATTGGATCCGAGCTTTTTATCTTCGCAAACATCAGAAAAACTAGGGCTTGTTTGGGAACAGAGATTTATAAAAAACTTGATGTACTCTAGTGTCAACTCTACTTTTTGCCCTTATCAAAATGCTATGATGGAAGGTCTTCCTCATCAAAAAACAGAGCATGGAAAAACTATAGAGACCCCAGCTGATGAAGCAATGGACACAGACTTAGACTTTGAGCCTGTAAAAGTTTTTATAGGTCACGGAGGACAGTCTTCAGTAAAGTACAACATATACCCTATTGACGGCTCACCTGCGGATCCGAGTACAGACTTTCCGCTAGGAGCTCATCTTTTAGGTTACATTATTACAAAATATGAAATTCATCCATCTGGTAACAAGACAAAAGTGCAACAGCCTATTATCGTTGACTTGACTGAAGAAGTAAATGCTCATTCTGCATTCACTGCGCCTGAAATTGTAGCATTCGATAGAAATATAAAGTATGGAACAATGTATGGCTACTCAATTCAAGCAGCATATATGATTTTGTCAATTGAAACTATTAAAGATGCAAATATTCCATCAGGAGAGTATGTGTGCCAGTGGCTAGTTAAGTCTAGAAGTTCTGCTGAAGTAAGAGTTTCTTGTGACGAATATCTAGCTCCGGAACCACCTGCTGATTTAAATTTTGCCTACGACTACTCTGAAGACTTTTTAATGCTCTTTTGGCATATGCCTATAACAAGGCAGAACGATACCAAGCGAATTCAAATATTTCGAAGAAAAAATACGTCTTTGCCCTTTACAATAATTCATGAATACGACTTTGATGACAGTATTATTAGAACCCCGGCTCATGAGATTGTTTTAGAGAAAAATAAGACATATCTAGACAGACCTCGTGCCTATCATTATGACACAGAGTTCGGTAGGGATTCTGATTTTATATACGCAGTGGCTTCTGTTGATGCTCACGGGTACACTTCTCCTTACGGTGGGCAGTTTAGAGTGAGATTTAACAAAAATACTAATAGCATTGACGTTTACAATGTTTCACAGCCAGGTGCACCAAAGCAATATCCTAACTTTTACTTGCAGTCCAACTACACAGAAGCGGCTGCACTTTCTTCTACTGCTCAAATACCGTATTCTGAAGTGCCAATGCCTGATGCTTCGATAGGAGATTCTGTCAGAGTGACTGAAGAGACAATGCGAGACTCGGGACATAGAAAGATGAGAGTATACTTTGATCCTGAGTACCTACGTATTCTTCCTAGTGAAACAAATGAAGGTGAGCCGCAGAGAAACGTCAAGCCGCTAATGTCTCCTGAGACATCCGGAAAGTACGTAATTAACATTATCAACCTGGATAGAATAAAATCAAAAAGCATAGAATTTGTAATAAAAGACAACATTAATGGACTAAGACCCCCGACGTCCAAAGCGCAGGGCGTACCTTTGACACCAGCCGTAACAGAGGGCAAATTAAATGAGACTGCTAAACCTACAATGCCTTTTATAACAGCTGTAAAAAATAAGTACGGTACACCATAGAGCACACACATGACAAAACACAACAATAAAATAGCACTAGACAGAAAAGGACAGATTTACTATGGTTTTTTTGTTCAGTATATTTAGCTAGTGCAGGAGGATTAAGAATGGGTTTTTTAGATCACTCAACAAATAATATCATAATCGATGCAGTTTTGACTAATCTTGGTCGAGAAAGGCTAGCGTCTAACGCAGGACAGTTTCTAATTTCCAAGTTTTCTTTGGCCGACGACGAAGTAGATTATTCTTTAATTAGAAAGTTTGGAAGAACTGTAGGAAAAGAAAAAATAATTAAAAACACGCCTATTTTTGAAGCACAAACAGCACAGGACGTTGCAATGAAGCATCAGCTAGTAACAATCGCTGATCCTTCAACTATTTATTTGCCGTTTTTGGAAGCTACCGCCACTGCTATCACCACCGACGACGCTCAGTCCGCTACTCAGCTAAACAACGAAAATGTTCAAGTAGCGAATACTACAACACAGTTTACTTTGTTAAATGGAGGAGTTTCAAAAACTTCTCTTGTGGTAACACAAAACGTTCAAGGTGGCGCTTCTAATATTCCGGCCGGTATGGAAGACGGAGCATTTGATGTGTTCTTAAACTCTACGTTTTTAACTGTTATGAAGTCCGGAGGCGCCTCCAACTCTCCGCAATATACAGATCCTTTGACAAATATTGCAATGTATTCTTTTGCATCAGGCGCAACCCCGGGCACTATTACACTACAGTTCGAGGCCTATTCCTTGTCGACAAATGATTTTAAAACATACAGCGACGCAGGGTCGACAGACACTATTACTACAATGATTTCTGTTGTAGGAAAAAATTCCGGCGCAAGAGTTGACATCGTCGTTAAAATTAAGAAAGCTGGGAACTAAACCCGACTATTTCTAAGAATTCTAAGAAGGTAAATAGATAATGGCAGGAAAATTTAAAACAATTACACCGGCTGACATAAAGCCTAGAAGATCTTCGCTTAATCAGCTAGTTGATGTCATACAAGAAGATGTCTCAGGATCTATGACTAGAAGGAGATACCAAGTCTTCGTGACTGGTGGTGTAGGCCCAGGTGTAACTTCTTCTCTTTTTCAAACAGTGTATGATCAAGATTTCACTTTGCAGACAGCAAACCCTATTTTTGATATGACAGTAGGCCTATTCTCAGGGTCAAATAGATATCCAGGAACTAACTCCGTTGTTGAAGATGCAGCTGTTTCTGAAGACATTACAGGTAAAGTGCATTTTGCGTCCTCGTCATTAATGATGAGAGAGAAGATGTACAACTACCAGCAGTTTGCTCAAAATCTCTTAGGTGATCGAACAAAACCGTTTACATCACCTTTTACTTCGATCACTGCCAACTCTGACTCAACCCAAATGGCTGTGTACAACCCTGAGACAAACCAGGGTGACCTAATAGACGCAGCATTGTTTATAACGTTCAAAAGGCTGTTTGCTAGAGATAAAATTAGGCCCGAAACTTTCGCGATGAGATTTTATCAGACAGCTTCTCAAGTAGACGCTCCTAATGCAGGAACTGGTCTTCACCGCACTGCTTTAAATAATCTACACTTGACAACCACGAGTGGTTCGCTTATTATTACTGACATCGGTGCTTCAACAAACACACAAAGAACATATGGAGGAGACGTATCTCAACTTGTCGACGCTGCTAACACTTCTAGAAAAGTAGGTTTAATATTTTATGACCATGGTACTGTTGTTCTGGATTTAAGAAAAATTACGTCCGGATCACAATTTATGTCAGGAACAGTGGACGCAATGAATGCGACTTCTCCTGATGGATATGAAGCAACCGGTTCGATGGTAGTTGGAGGAGTACTAGGTGAAAATCCTAATGCAAAATTTATTCCAGATTTCTTAGTTTCAGGATCTATAGATAATATCGTTGATCACATCGCCTCATCCAGATTGCAATCCGGATCTCTTACTGCGATGACTTTTCAAAATATTACTCATATTAATTCAACCTTGTACTTCTGCAGAGCTGGTGCAGATGAATTTAATTTTTCTGCAAATCCGACATTTACTGACGCTACAGGAAGAGTTCAAGTAATAGATGCAGGTCAAAATACTAATCAAAGATCTTTTACTTTCCCTACATCTGTAGGCCTTCACGATAGCTTAGGCAATTTGCTAGCAGTTGCAAAACTTTCTAGACCCATTGAAAAGAATGATGAAAAAGACATTACCTTTAGAATTAGGCTTGATTATTAGAGTGAATTCAGCGTTAACAAAGAGATGGTAATGATATGCCAATTGTACCACTATCGAACGCTAACAAAGAAGTCTTTACTTTAGTAACTCATCCAAAGAAGACGTATGTGTCTTCCTCACGAGAAGGTGTCACAGGAAGTTTAGCAGTCTTCGCTAGAAGTTCTAAAATTGAAAAAGAGTCTGAACCTATTCCTAATTTTTCCTGGAATCCTTTTAGTGAACTGGCAGACGAGGATGCGCGCATTGAAAAGTTAGGGACTGCCCTAGGTCAACCTGTCAAAGGAAATTTGGCTGATGGTGGAATTCCAGTACCTTATACCGAAGATGCAGGGTCTACTATAGAGCAAGACTTAGTCCCAATTAAATTAGCAATACAAGACCCTAATATTAATGCTGCTGTCCTCATAGAAAACATGATGGATAAAATAAACAGCTTGTCCCCATCGCCTAGAAGACAAAAACGAATGGATGTAATTAGATTTACACCATCATTTAGAGTGTCTAAAAACACACTGTCAAAGAATACTATTAAAGAAATTCTCATACCGTATTACAGGCGTTTTCATTCGAATATGCACTGGACATATACAAATTATCACTGTCTTAACTTCTTTACAGGGAGCAACATACCCCCTGATTCAGCTTTAATATACAAGGCTGGAGGAACCAAAGCTAACCCCGAATCCGCCGGCGGTGTTTCTAAACACGCGTACTGTCCATCCAACGCTTTTACATTTGACTTTCACATAAATCCAAAGTATACTACTGACTCACCGACTAGTCATTTTCATGCAGGTACAATACTGCATATGTCATCTTGTTATGCTGTATCTTTAGTTACAGGAAGCGGTGTCGACGACAACGGATACCCAAATGCCTACAGAATAATGCTTCAGCTGAGTCACAGTGCAGACATACCGCCTTCTAAAATTCCTTTAACAGCTTCCAATAATGTAGGCGTTGTAGACGGAACATTAGTAGGCAGTCCTTATCTTAAAGATGATTTTTATCAGGAAACCATGACATCTCCTGGGCAAGGTGATTTTATTTTTCTTTCTTCTGATAATTCACTAAAAAGAAACCACTGGCACCATGTTGTAATTCGCTGGGCACCGAATGCAAACAACTCCATAGGATCGTTTTTTATTGATGCCAGAGAAGATTCTCACTTTCACATTCCATCTTCTTCTGTTATGAACCCGACCCCTACAACGACCGCTCCTCTCAGTGCACGAAGCGGATCAAATGCGCTTTTTGTAGGGAATTATTTTGAAGGATCAAACACATATGGAAGTAATAGTACAATTGAGAGATTCTTTAATTATACCACGTCAATAAAGAGAGGTGTTGACCCATTTCGCGGATATAACGCAGAGAATAATGTAAATCAAGAATCAGATCCGACAGGATTCAGCTTAAGACACCCTCTTAACGCTGAGGTACACAATATAAAAATATACGAGAAGCACAGAAATATTGCACAAATAGTAACTTCTTCAGTACAGGGTCCAGCTGACATTGAAGAAGGGCTAATTTTCTATCTTCCCCCTTACTTTGTCAAGCAAAGCCCCGGAAGAGAAATTCTTCATACACCTTTTCAGTCAATTTCCTCATCTTTCAATGCTAGCACTGATTCGCCTTTTAATAACGCAATGGCATTTGGCGTAGGGGGGCATTTAATAAATTTAGAAAACTTTGTTAGAGAGTTTGTTTCAGGTTCGTATCCCTTGCTGTTTAACTTAACTGGTTCTGAGATTGTGACACAAACTAACACAGCCAGATCTGCAAATGACTTTTTGTATGCGCCCCCTAATGATGATTATGTGGGAGTTAGAAAAAGAAACTTAACAATACTTCCGTGCGACGACGGAACATTTTTTCCAGATTTTGCGTTTTTAAAATCAGGTTCTCACGCGCAAGAAGCAAAAGTTTATAAACTTCCGCAGGCGGTAAAGTTGGCATTTGGACCAAATGCATTGAATCCGATCAAGAGTCCTTTTGCCGGCAAGGAAAAACCGGCAAAGCCAAGCGTAGTTCCGTTCATGCCCAAAAATTCTGACCCATTAAGCAAGTTTGTTAATGACCTAGGTGTTTTAGATTTAAGCATGATATCGCTTCACCGTATGGTTAAAGGAGCATTCATCCCTAACAATTCAAAAAAAGAGTCTAAGTCTGTTATCACAGAAGTGACAAGTTCTTTTGTAGGAAAAATAAACCCACAAACAGGTGAAATAGTACCAAATAGCGACCCTTCAGGTTACTGGATTGGTGAGACACAATTAGACGCCGCCGGAAAGCCTGAACCAAAAGTTTTTATTAAAGGAGGAGAAATTACTGAAGAATTTTATACCGGAACTCCTGAAGATCCTTCGCTAGGAGGTCCCGGCACAATATTCGGAGACAGTAAACTAAATCATACAGGGTCACTAGCAATTTTTAATAGAACTAGAGACGGATCTTCAAGCCAAGTAACAATGTTTGACATGTCAAATATGTTCTACGGAGACAGAATTGTTCCGGGATCTTACGTGTTATCTGATGCAAGTCTTTCAGGATCATCAGGAAAAATATCTATTAAACTAAGAGACAATGCTAATGGAGGTTTGTATAGAGCAGACGCCTTAACTCCTCATGCTGAGTGGAACAACGTAGGCAATATATTTTATTATGACGGCCTTGCTGTTATCAAGTCTCCTCATCTTTATTTTTTCGGAAAAGAACAATTTGAAACGTCATTTACAGGCCAGCATCACAAATACGTGTATACAGTGCACGTCCCTTGTCCTAAAGGCCTCTTTAACTCTTCTTCTAACCCATCTTTTAAATCGTTAGCTCCTTCGGATCATATATCTGATACACAGACAGATTTTGTCTACATTACTAGCGTAAATTTGCATGACGAAAATATGAATGTGGTTGCTCGAGCAAACTTAGCACAACCGGTAATGAAAAGAAACACTGATCACTTTTTGTTTAAAATAAAAATAGACTATTAGAGAACATGAGAAAAATATTAGGATTAGATATATCAACCAGCTGTACAGGTTGGTGCGTAATGGACACAGAATTACCTCTAGATGATTTAAATTTTAAAATGGGGTATATACCCATATCAAATCAGAAAGGATCATACGCAAAGGCGCAGAAGGTTCTGTGTGTACTTAAAGAAATTAAAGAAAGATACAAAGTAGAGCATATTTTTATTGAAGAAAATTTACAGACTTTTCGCACAGGTCTTTCTTCTGCTAAAACACTAGCTACCCTAGCAAGGTTTAACGGTATCGTGTCTTATTTGTCAGAAGAGACATTTAATTGTCAGCCTGAATTTTTAAACGTCAATAACGCCAGAAGACAAGTCGGTATTAAAATTATTAGAAAGTCTAAGGGTGGTAAACCTACAAAAGAGCAGGTAATGGACTGGGTCAACTTGGACATTAAAAGTTATTGCGGTAAAGAGCATCAATGGAAAACTAAAGTTTTAAAGAGTGGCCCTAGAAAAGGTGTTGTAATTCTTGATCCAGTTTGTTACGATATGGCTGACGCTTATGTTATTGCCAAAGCTGGGTTAATGAACATTTGTGATTAGTGGTTTAGTATATAGTAGATGGTTTCTACTTCTGAAAAAGCGAGCTTTGTAAGAAAGCTCTTTGGCTCTCTAGATATCAGCCGCGACAATATTAACGTGGCAGTCAAATGCCCGGCTTGTAGTAAAAATAGTAGCAAAAAAAAGCTAGTTATTCGGCTGGACGATGACAGATATCATTGCTGGGTTTGTGGAATTAAAGGAAAAAACTTACTTTCTTTAATTAGAAAATATTCACCTTCTCATCTAGATGAGTATAAAAGAATTCTTGGAAAAAAGTTTAAGAACATCTTTGAAGAAAAGGATGAAAATTTTCAAAAGGTTGAAATTCCAAAGGGCTTTGTTTTATTAGCTGACGCGGTCAATTCTAGAGATCCTGATGTTCGCGATGTCTACAGATACGTTGTGTCTCGAGGCCTTAGTGTTCGTGACATGTGGTATTTTAGAATAGGAACTTGCTTAACTGGAAACTTTAGAAGGCGATCAATAATACCATCTTTTGATTCTTTTGGAACTTTAAATTATTATGCTGCTAGAGCGATCGATAAAGTAGATCGAATGAAGTATATTAACGCCAGAGTCCCAAAGACTGAAATTATATTTAATGAAATTAATATTGACTGGTCACAAGAACTAGTTTTAGTAGAAGGGCCTTTTGACTTGACAAAATGCACCGAAAACGCAACATGTCTTCTTGGGTCTCACTTGTCACAGGAATCAGTTCTTTTTACAAAAATTGTAAAAAATAGAACACCAATAACTTTGGCGTTGGATCCGGACGCGATAAAGAAGTCTCATGATATCGCGAAGAGTCTTTATTCGTATGACGTCCCCGTCAAAATAATGTCTGTACCTAAGGGTACGGATGTAGGAGATATGTCTAAGAATGAATTCATATCTCAAAAAAATAAGTCTACTTTCTGGAGTCAGAATGATAGACTTATAAACTTGATAGGTAACGTCAAGAGTGGATCTTTAGTTTAGGAATAATTTATGAGTTTTAAGTGTGTACACATCAGCGACATCCACTGGAGAGGTCTTACTAGACACGAAGAATACAAAGAATCGTTTTTAGCTTTTTTTAAAAAAATAGAAGAGCTTAATCCTGATGTGATCTATATAGGCGGAGACATTGTCCATTCAAAGACACAAGGAATTTCTCCAGAATTAATTGACTGTCTTTGTTGGTGGTTTGAAGGCATGGCCAAAATTGCGCCAACACACATAATTTTAGGAAATCATGATGGCTTGCTGCATAATAAACATCGACAAGATGCAATATCTCCAATCATTAAAGCTCTAGATAATGATAATTTGTTTCTGTATAAAAATTCAGGAACATACCCCACCGGTATTGAAGGTTACAATTGGTGTGTATTCTCCTGCTTTGATGAGGAAAACTGGAATACTGTAAAGCCTTCCGACGGACAAGTTAATATCGCGCTGTTTCATGGAGGTGTATGGGGCTCGCTAACTGATATTGATTGGGAAATTGAAGGTGAAGTTGATGTCGACTTTTTTAAGCAATATGATTTTGCATTTTTAGGAGACATTCACAAGCTTCAGTATTTAGATGATGAAAAAAGAATAGCTTATCCAGGCTCTTCTATTCAGCAAAATTATGGTGAGGATCCCGGTAAAGGATTTTTATTTTGGGAAATTGACGACAAAAATAGTTACAAGAGCACTTTTTATGAGATTCCTCATAGTCGTCCTTTTGTGACAGTTCCATGGGCAGGATCAGTTAGAGAGACACTAAAAATAGCAGAAAAAAGCCCAAAAGGTGCTAGGTTTAGAGTAAAAACGGATGTACCTATTCCGCAGGCTGAAATTAAGCATTTGCACTCTTCCTTAAAAGAGGTATGCAAAGCAACTGAAATTGTGTTCAAGCATGACATAAAGACTGAGTCAAACGTAATAAAGACTAATGATGGTGAGTTTTTTAAAGATGATTTAAGAGATCATAAAACACACCAGAGCTTAATGAGAAGTTACTATAAAGATTTAGACTTGACTGATGACGAGTGGCAAAGGCTCGATGACTTAGTCTTTAAGTACGTTCATGCTGCCTCAAAGTCAGACTTAGCAAGAAACATAAAGTGGTCGGTCAAGAACTTAAAGTTTGATAACACTTTCTCGTATGGAAAAGGAAATATTGTAAACTTTGAAAATTTAGGAGGAATTACAGGCCTCTTTGGAAAGAATAGATCAGGAAAGTCATCGATTCCTGGAACATTAATGTTTACACTTTTTAATACAACAGACAGAGGTCCTATTTCCAATCTTCATATTATTAATATGAGAAAAGGACACTGTGCAGGCCAAGTCGAGATATCTGCAAACGGTAAAATGTACAGAATTGAGAGACAAGCTGTACGACACGAAAATAGAAAAGGAAAAGTAAGTGCAACAACGCACTTAAACTTAAGTGAAATTGATATAGACGGAAATGTCATTAAAGATCTTAACGGAGAACAAAGAAGAGAAACCGAAAAAACACTTAGAAGTATTGTAGGAACAGCGGATGACTTTCTGTTGACATCTATGGCCAGTCAAGGTGAGATGAACACCTTTATCAAGAACAGAGCCACTCAGAGAAAAGCTATTCTTACGAAATTTCTAGATTTAAATGTCTTTGATGATATGTTGTGTCTTGCTAAGGATGAGTCTTCTGAAGCCAAAATGATGCTAAAAGGTGTACCCGATCGAGACTGGGATCTTGTAATACAAGAAAAGTCTGAAATGCACCAGCAGAAAATTAAAGAAAGAGACGAGCTCGAGTCAAAAATTGCTGACTTAAGAGTGCATCTTCAAGAGCTCAACATTTCTCTTGCAACGCACAAAGACAAAGACATGGTTACAAGAGCAGATGTTGAAAATCAAGAAAAGATACTTGAAAACGCACAGCAGGAACTGGATGACACAGAAAATAAAATAGAGATTTGTCAAAAAGACTTGGATGATTATCAAAGTAAAGTTAAGACAATTCAAACTGTAAAAAATCAGTTTCCTATAGAGGACTTAAAAGAAAGACTCATCGCGCAAAAAGATCTTGAAAAGTCTTTAATTGACTTACAGCATGTTCATGAAACTGAAAAAACACTACTTAAAAATCAAAAAAAGTCCGTAAAAAAACTAGAAGAAGTTCCGTGCGGTGATGATTTTCCTATGTGCAAGTATATTAAAGAGTCACATCAAAACAAAAAGAAGCTTAATGAACAGTCGCAAAAAGTAGAGACCTTAGTAGATCAAGTTCGAGCTGCGAAAAAGTCGCTGAATGTTTTGATGAAAGAAGACTTACAGATTAAGATACAAAAATATAATACTGTTTTAGAAAAAGAATCAAAGCTTAAATTAGAGCTTTCAAATCAAAAACTGTTTTACAATACATTAGATACTTCAAGAGGAAGGCTGAAGTCTTCAGTCGAAGACGCTGAAAGATCCTTAAGAGATATGCGTCTTCGAGTTTCTGATAGTGAAGTTGCTGAAGAAGTAAGCAAGGCCAAGAGAGAGCTGAATAAGTTGAACAGCAGAATCAATGCTCTTGATTCGAAACGCCTTAGAGTTTCTGAGGCAGTAGGGCATCTATCAAGCGAAATTAAAAATTTACGTGACGAAAAAGAAAAATACAGAGACCTTGTTGAAAAGTGGAAAACATATGATCTGTTCATAAATGCTGTGTCAAAAAAAGGCATACCTCTGCAGATAATGTCGAGTCAGCTTCCAATAATTAACGAAGAAATATCAAAAATCTTACAAGGTGTTGTAGGGTTTACAGTTGAATTAGAGGCAAACGAGTCCTCTAATGACATGAACATTTATATTAACTATGGAGACTCAAAGAGGATAATTGAATGTGCATCAGGCATGGAGAAAATGATGTCATCCTTGGCAATCAGAGTTGCCTTAATTAATGTAAGCTCTTTGCCTAAGACAGATTTGTTGGTAATTGACGAAGGTTTTGGTGCATTGGATGATATGAATATTGAATCATGCAGTCGCCTTTTAGATTCTCTTAAAAAGTGGTTTAGAAATATTTTAATCATATCACATGTCGACGCCGTAAAAGATACTGTTGACAATGTACTTGACATAACACAAAAAGAAAAAGATTCAAGAGTTGTTCATGAGTAAAAAGACAAAAAAAGTAAAAGTTTCTCTATCTGAACATTATTGGGTCGTTGAAAACAAAGATCATGATCCCGTACCTCTAGACTGTCCAGTTTGCGAGCTGCTTCTTTCAGACAAGAAAGACGTAATTAGCTATAAACAGAACAAATGCTGCAAAAGCTGCTCTGATGTATTCTTTTACCCAAACAAAGAAAAATGGAAAAAAGGGTGGCGCCCTTCTCTGGATGAAATTAATAACCAAAGAGAGAAGAGGCAGTCTGTTCCCACATACATATTATAACAGATAGCACTCACTAGGAGAGAACTCAAATGCTCAGCATACAAAAGGTAAATTTACTAGGCAACATTTTAGACACAACATATGGACGCTCTGGAACTAGTGCTTCTGGAACTAGTTCTATAAAATATTCGTTGGCTGGTGATATTTTAACACTTAAATTTACGAGAATAGTACACTTTGCCGGAGAGCAAAGCTTAAGATCACAAGTTGATAAGTACACAGACGAGGCAGTTGATGTTTTAGGAAAATATTTAACTGAAGTTAAAAAGATCTACAAAGAAGTTTCAGGAGAAGCCCTAAAATTAAAAGATGTTAGAAGTGATGATGATGTTGAAATGGTTTCAATGAACAACATGTCTCCTAGAAAAGTTGCTTACTATAGAAGAAACCACGTGCTTCAAATACAGAACTAATGTCCAAAAGCAAGCAGAAGCAAGTATCAGAGATAGTAAAATGCGGAAAAGACCCAGTCTATTTTGCTAACAAATATCTTAAGATACAACATCCAACTAGAGGGCTAGTCTCCTTTAACACATATGACTTTCAGGATGAATGCTTGCATGACTTTGTTCAACACAGATTTAATATAATTCTTAAGTCTAGGCAGTTAGGAATATCAACTCTTTCTGCAGCGTACGCTGTTTGGCTGGCTGCTTTTTACAAAGATAAAAATGTCCTGGTTATTGCAACGAAGTTAGCTGTTGCAATGAACTTCATAAAGAAAGTCAAGGTAGCAATTAAAAGCATGCCTAACTGGCTTCTCTTGCCTGAAATAACTGCTAGTAATAAACAGACAGTAGAATTTAGCAACGGTTCACAAATAAAAGCCGTACCCACTTCAGATGATGCCGGTAGATCAGAGGCTTTGTCTTTGCTAATTGTCGATGAGGCAGCCTTTGTTAGAAATTTTGATGAGCTGTGGATGGGTCTTTATCCTACACTGTCGACAGGAGGTAGAGCAATAATATTGTCTACGCCAAACGGTGTAGGAGGGCAATATCATGATTTATGGATTAAAGCAGAGTCGAGAGAGAATGAGTTTAATCCAATTAAGTTAATGTGGGATGTTCACCCTGAGAGAGATGACGGTTGGTTTGACAAAGAGACTCGAAACCTTACAAAAAAGCAGATAGCTCAAGAACTTCTTTGCGACTTTGCTGCTTCTGGCGACACCTTTTTAAGTTCTGACGACATTGAAAAAATAGGAGCTTCCATTAGAAAGCCGCTAGAGAAGTGGGGGCCAAACATGGGTGTGTGGGTGTGGAAGTACGGATTAACAGAACATCAGTATGTAATATCTGCAGATGTCTCTAGAGGCGATGCCAAAGATTACAGTACGTTTCACGTGATTGATACAGGAGAATCTGAAGTCGTAGCTGAGTATAAAGGAAAAATTCCTCCTGACCAATTCGCCTTACTGCTAAATGAAGCAGGAAAAAGATACGGCAACGCTCTTTTGTGTCCTGAGAACAACACATACGGATATGCCGTTGTGATGAAACTAAAGGAGCTGGATTATAAAAACCTGTACTTTAAAAATCAAAAAGACAAATTTAATATGATGTACGGGAATGATGTTGATATCTCTAGAATAGGTTTTACTACGAGTGGCCAGTCTAGAAATCAAATCTTAACAAAGCTTGAGCAAGTTTTAAGAAATGGTGAGATAAAAACATATTCAAGTCGTTTGTATGAAGAGTTAAAAACGTTCATATGGACAGGCTCAAAAGCACAAGCACAAAAAGGAAAAAACGACGACCTTGTTATGTCCTTAGCGATTGGTGTATGGTTATATGATACATCACCTGTTCACAGCAAGCAATCTTATGATGTAAACAAAGCAATGCTGGACGCTTTTGGTGTGAATTCAAACTCTGCAAAGGATTCTGTTATAAGCCCATGGGCATCAACTAATATTAACCCTTTTCGTCCGCTAGCACCTCCTGATGCAATGTTTTCATCCGGAAGTGCCGGTCCACATGGCGACCTTTCCTGGCTTCTGTAGTTTAAGAGGTGAAAATCTCTTGGTAGAATCCTATTTAGAAACGAGGTAATTTCTTAGAATGGCAAAGAACAACGCAAATCTATTTCAGCGTCTCACAAAGCTTTTTCGCTCTGGCCCAACAATTAAGCGTAGAGTCAGAAATTTTAAGACGCCTGTCGCTTCTACAGCACTTGAAATATTTAAAAGATCACACGGAAACGCGTACAACACTGCGCTCCAGTCCTACGGGTCTTTTGATAGAATGTCAAGGTATAGTGACTTTAGCGAAATGGAGTCAACTCCTGAGATATCATCTGCTCTAGACATATATGCAGAAGAAACAGTGTCGCAAGACGAAGCAGGTAGATGTTTACATATTTACTCTGAAAATCGAAAAGTTCAAGAGCTGCTAGATACACTTTTTTATGAAACACTAAATATCGAGTTTAATCTAGTAATGTGGGTTAGAAACCTTTGCAAATACGGCGACTTTTTTCTATTTAATGATGTTTCACCTGAACACGGTGTGATTAATGCTTTCCCAATATCAATTTCAGAAATGGAGAGAGAAGAAGGATTTGACCCAAACGATCCGATGGCTGTTAGGTTTAGGTGGATAACACAAGGAAATCAAGTATTAGAGAATTGGCAAGTTTCACATTTTAGGCTTTTAGGAAGTGATGCATTTTTACCATACGGTTCTTCAGTTCTGGAGTCTGCAAGAAGAATTTGGCGCCAGCTTATTTTAATTGAAGATGCAATGTTGGTGTATCGAGTCATTAGAGCTCCTGAGAGAAGAGTTTTCTATATCGATGTAGGTAATGTCCCACCTGAAGACGTTGCAAACTATCTTCAACAAGCACAGACCTCCCTTAAAAGAAATCAAGTTGTGGACAAGGACAATGGAAGGGTAGACCTTCGTTACAATCCTTTAAGTGTTGATGAAGACTATTTTTTACCTGTTCGAGGCGGAGAATCTGGAACAAAAATTGACACTTTAGCAGGAGGTCAAAACACTGCAGCAATTGAAGATGTTGAATATATTCAAAAGAAACTGTTTGCTGCTTTAAAAATTCCTAAAGCTTACTTAGGTTATGACGAAGATTTAGGTGCCAAAGCCACCTTGGCACAAGAAGATATTCGCTTTTCTAGAACAATTCAAAGAATTCAAAAAACTATTCTGTCTGAGCTTAATAAAGTTGCAATGATCCACCTCTATTCGCATGGGTACGAGGGCGAAGACTTAATAGACTTTGATCTACAACTCTCAAACCCCTCTTCAATAGCACAACAGCAAAAACTTGAATTAATACGATCAAAGTTTGAAATCGCAGGAACAGCTCCAGAAAACTTAGTAAATAGAAACTGGATTAGAAAACATGTGCTTACTTTGACAGACGAAGAAATAAGCTACATAGAGTCTGGCCTAATTGAAGATAAGCTTGTTGATCTTCGTGTAGAAGGTGCAGCTTTACCAGAAGCAGAAGGCGGTGAAGCAGAAGGCGGTGAAGAAGGTGGTGGTGAAGAAGAAGGTGGTGGTGGTGGTGAAGAAGAAGGAGGAGGTCTCTTCGCCGGCGACACAACTTCTGGAAGTATATTGTCCGCGCTATCAGAAATAGATGGATCCGATGATGACAGCTCAGAAGAAGATGACGAAGATGAAGTGTCTTATATGTCTATAAAGGACGATGAAGCCCCTGCAAAAGCTCAAAATCAAATAAGAAATGCTTTTAATGAACCTATTAAAAAAAATAGAAGAGTTGTAAACGGACCAGCCTCCACACACATGCCTGACTTCTTAAAAATGACTTCAACTGGTAAGTCTGGTCGAGCGCAAGATTCTTTAAGAAAGCCATATGATAATGATTTTGTTACTAATGCATTTGCTGAATCTTCTTTACCAAGAAACTCTGAAATGAACTCTTTTATCGACAAAAAGATATCTCAGCGTGCAATAATGACAAAGGAGATAGAAGGGATATTAAATAACCTTAGCAACTCAATAGATATATCTAGGGCGTCTATTCTCACAGAGTCAAGCAATGAAGATGGAATTGTAGAGATTGACCTTGAAGAATTAGGAGAATCAAACAAAAATGAGTAAGCCACACAACAAAAAGCGGAATGTGGGGATTATCTACGAACAGCTTATCAACTATACTTCTCAATCATTGATTGAAGGAAGAAAAGATGATGCCGAAAATGCCATGTCTATTATTAAAAGAAATTTTAAGAAAGGGTCAGAGCTGTACAAGGAATTTAGGCTGTTTAATGCAATGGTAAAAACTTCAGTTCCAACTTCTGCATTAGCAACAAGAATTTTACAAGAAGCCAAAAAAGCTGCACAGGATCATGATGAGAAAAAATTAAGATCCGAAAAGTCACTCTTAATAAGAGAGATTAATCACACACTGCCAGAGGGCTCCAGCCTTTATTCTAGAAAAATACAAGACTACAGAACTTATGCGACTATTCAGACACTTCTTAATGACTGGAGATCAAAAGCCTCTGAAGACTTTGCCCGAACAACCCTATATGAGACAAAAATACATGACTGGCTTTTATTGGAAAAACAAGAGGCTAATTTAGAAAGTGAAAAAACTGATGACATTAACAAGCTTACTGTTAAAATAATGACGGAAAAGTTTAATGACAGATATGGGAACTCGTTAAGCAAAGAGCAGAAAGATATTTTAAGTGAGTACGCATTTTCATCGAACACTAATAATCATGTGAGTCTTACACAAAAGCTCTCCAGCGTTCAAGGCAAGACACGTAAAAATATAAATAAATTTTCTAAGAACTGCTCTAATAAGATTCTTAACGAAAAAATAACTGGTGTTAAAACAATGGTCGAGTCATTAGACTCAAAAGAAATAAATGATGATTCAATCTCAAAATTTCTATTATTGAGTCGACTCAACAGTGAGTTAGAGGAGAAAGAAAATGTCTAACAAGCTTAAACTACTTACTGAGTGGGCACCTTTTGAGTACTCTTCAGAAATGATCAAAGAATCCAAAGATCTTAACGGCGGAAAGATTATTATGAAAGGAATACTTCAAAAGGCAGAAACTCTAAATCAAAATGGAAGAATATACCCAAAAGCTATTCTGGAAAGAGAAGTACGTAACTATCAAAAGTTTATTAAAGAGAGTCGAGCTTTAGGGGAGTGTGACCACCCAGATTCATCAGTCGTTGAGCTTAAAAATGCTTCGCATATAGTAAGAGAAGCACATATGGACGGAGACATATGTTACGGAACAGTCGAGCTTTTAGATACACCTAGCGGAAAGATTCTTCAAAGTTTAGTCGAGTCCGGGGTGACTTTAGGAATTTCTTCTAGGGGAGTAGGCTCTACAAAAGCCGACGGTGAGTACCAAGTTGTGCAGGATGATTTCCAACTAATTTGCTGGGACTTTGTTTCTGAGCCGTCTACTCCTGGGGCTTTTATGATGAGTGAAGGCGTAGAGGTAAATAAGAAAGACCTTAATAGACACTTTACTAAAACAGACAGAATAGATAGAATCTTTAATGATATACTAGACTGGGAGAAAAAATAATGGGAATGAACTATCCTAAGCCGCACCACAATCATGTGTCTGAATATCAAGTATCAGGAATTCCATTTGTAACCGCATCTGCATACAATGAAGTAGAAGAAGGCTCCGCGATTTGTGTGAAGTTTCCTTATGTGACACAGTGGGTGCAAGTAGCTTCCTATGGCTACGGAGGCTTGCAAGTAGGGTTTACTGAAAACGGCGTCTTATCAAAGGAGACTGCTAACTACTTTATTGTATCTTCCGGGTCGATATCTACCTCTGCCTCGGCTGCCGCCGTAAACACTGAGCCAACTCAGAAGCTAAATGTAAGATGTAAAGAAATATGGATCACAGGCATGACCAGCAACAGCAACCAAAAAGCAGGATTTGTTGTTCTCGCAAGCCTAACCAATGTTCAGAGCAGAGACTTTCCAACATTGACTGGGTCAGCTGGATTCGAGGGAGTAGGTTAATCCATGGCTAAGTTATCTAGAACAGCACTAAAAGGGATTGTAAAAGAATGTCTTATGGAAATATTGTCTGAAGGTCTTGGAAATGAATCTTCTGGTCTAAACGAGTCTGTTTCTAGAAAGTCTAGACCTAAAAGAAGAGCTGCACCGAAGCCTTCTCATCGAAGCTCAGTAGATACAGTTTCCTTTAAAACAGCTGTGAATAATACAGTGAGTAAGGTAACAGATGATCCTATAATGTCAGCAATACTTTCAGACACAGCTGCAACTACGCTTCAAGAGCAGTTAACTGCCGGAGAAACACCTTCTGCACCGACAGCATCAGAAGAAGGAGTTCCTCTAGCTGGCCTAACTGACGATATTTTTGGAGAAGCCTCACAAAACTGGGCTGATCTAGCATTTTCTGATTAAAATCTTCAAAAAATGACTTCACTCTGTGAAGAAGATTTTGTTCGGAGATGATATGTATAACAAGGACATACCCTTTTTGAGGAGGAGCATTTAAATGAGAAGAAGATCACAGAACAAGAAGCTGACCCCTAACATGCTTCGTAAAATGGTTCTAGAAGAAAAAGCCAGAATAATGAGAGAAACTTCTGACCCTATTGACGCTGGTGTTGAAGATCCTGAAGATGTCGATGCTGAAGAAGTTGAAGCTAAAGACCAGGCAGACACACTGGCAAAAGACATAGATCACATTAAAGCACTAAAGATAGAAGAAGACAAGATTCGTCGTCACTATCGTAGAATCCAAGAGGTTAAAAGAGCTTTAAAGAAAAGAATTGTTAAAAATATATAAGCATTTATTTAGGAGAAAAAAATGCCTACGCACAATCAAGGAACAGTAAAATCATCAGTAACTGAGTTTTCATTAGGGAAGACTGGCACAAACGCTGTTGCAACCATATTTGGAAATTCACCAATTCATTCAGGTGAGTTAACAGAAGCATCTGTAAAAGAACAGTACCAAAACGAAGTATTGGATGCAGAAATTAATGACGGTGGGCATACTTTTGGAACCTATAAAACAGGATATGTCGATGCTCCTGATTTATCTGAAGTGCCAACAGGCGACGGAGGGCTTCCAGCTTCTCCATATGGGCCTAATCCAATGTCTCCAGGAGAAGGTAGTGCTAATCCGGCTGATATGCCAGAAGCACCAGGCGGATGGGCTGATTCTCAATTAAGCAATCCTCCGTTCTCAGGAGTAGGCTCTCAGCTTTCACCAAAAGTGGCTTCTGAAAAGATATCAGGGACTACATTAGGTGCCTATGTTCTAGGAAAGAGCCCTGCGTCTGACGAGTAATATATAATGTCAGGAAAGATGCATTTTCAAACTGTTGACATTGTTTCGTCTAAAAACTATTCCTCTGTTCTTAAGGGGACAGTTAACGCTGCCAGTGATCCTGCAAGGCTCAAAGAATCTTTTTCTGCATCGCCTATTTTAAATAATCAATATGATCCTAAATTGGTATTCTTCGAGCTTGTGTTAGACTCTGAAGTAAAAGACTCCGTAGGAGACTCTGCTTCAATAGGAAAAGGGCACTGGGGCCTCAGCGCAGACTACAAAAGAGACTACTTTATTGACGGTGCGTCAAGTGATCATTCAGCTCCTAATTTGCTTGAAGTTGCGCCTTCTGCTAATGGAGGTCCTGGAAGTCCATTTACTCCAAACGGAGTATCTTCAAATTCTGATGGAATGTCAATAGGCACGGGGCAGCAAGAAGTGGCAAACCCCGCCGAAAATAAGACGTCTAGAGCACCTTTTGTAGGCAAAGACGCTGACTCTGAAGACGCGCAGCCTTCTTCAACATCTGAAATACATAGATCGACAACACTAGACATGTTTAGTCAGGATATTCCTGCTGGTGTCATGGGAAGTAATACTGGACCTGCTCCTAAGCCTATAAGCTAATATAGAGCATATTTAATAAGCAATATGGCACACGCTTTTGTAAATAGGGAACCTGGCGCAAGTGATAGACACTCACATATAGGTCGCGCACACGCTCGAGATGCTCGTCTTGACTTAGGGTACGGAACGCTAGAGCCAAAATATCACATTGAATTTGAGCAATCTTCCAGTTATCCGTATCTAGATGATGACGTTGACCTCCCGGAAGAAGATGTCATCGATGATAAAGACGTGGACAAGTTTCTTGCAAAAACAGGTTTAGGAAGAACAAGGTCAGACTTTGGTGCAAAGTATGGAACTGACCCCTTTTACTTTGTCGCAGGTAATACTAAGCTTTCTGATTGTTTTTTTCGTCCTGATAATGTCTTAAAAGAAGTTGAGACGATGGCCACCGCTTTAAAGCAAAAGCCTTACATGAGGCAGTCAGCAAGACTTTCTAAAAAAGGAACTGTAGGCGGCTCAGACGATCAGACAGACGATCACTTTCGATCGGCAAGCGGAGGCAAACACGGGGTTTTTCGCTACAAGCCCGCAGGCTCAAAAAAAGGTTACGCCGGGCAAATACCTGACATTATGAGTGATACCTTAGATGACGACATATCTAATATTAACACATTCAAGCTAACTGATATTCTTGATGATGATCTTTTGGCTTTAAAAAAACCGCTCGATGTTCGTGCGAATGTCGGCGCGCTCAGTCAAAAAGTTAAGGAAGTCTAAAGTGTCGGCAGTTAATGTTTCTGTAAAGCTTGGGGGAAGAATAAGAAATTCTGATCAACTTATTAGAAAGTTTATTAGAAAGTGCAAGGAAGAAGGGATTGTAAGAGAGTACAAGAAGAAACTTTTGCACGAAACTAAAGGACAAAAAAAGAGAAGAAAAAAGAGTGAAGGTAAACGCCGCGCTCAAAAAAAAATAGAGGATGCAAAGTCAAACAAGACAAATGCAAAATCAAAGACTAAAACAAGGAAAAAGAAATAGAAAAATACGAACAGGTAAAAACACTTTGCCTGATCATATTTAGTTCTACTACCGACTTGTAGAGAGAGTTATATGTCACAAAATCTTTATCATGAGGCAATTGCAGAAGCCAGACAGCTAAGAGAAATGGCCGAGCAAAATGCTAAAAACAAAATTATTGATGCCGTTTCGCCCAAAATTAAACAGATAATTGAAAAGCAACTCTTAGAGGTTGATCATGAAGTCGATGCTGACGCAGAAGATCTACCCCCAGAAGAAGGAGTTGATGCAGCTGTTTTAGACTTAGACGGAATGATGCCGCCAATGGCAGAGCCTGCCGGAGATTCTTCGGCTGCAGCAAATATTTCAATCGATCCTACCGGAGAGATTAATCTTAATGTTGGCGGCGTTGAAATTGAGATAGAGGCTTCTGGTTCCGGTGATGAAGATGAAGATCTAATGCTGAATCAGGAAGTTGCCGAAGCACTAGCACGGATCGTCGGAACAAACGGAAAATCTCCAAAAAGAGTATCCCGAAGATTAAAGATTCTAGAAGCAAGAGTAAAAAAACTCTCATCGGTAATCGAGGACATTCAAGAGAGTGGAACTCGATCACAAAAGATGGCAGCAGCAAAGATTTTCGAAACACTGTTGAGAGAGGCAGTAACTTTGAGGCGCCAGGTCATACTTACAGAGCAGGACACAAATAAAAATGTCCTAACGAGACGAACTAATTCTATTATTAAGGAGATGAATCAAATGTCGAGGCGAAGCAAAAACGATATCTTCGATTTCTTATTCGAGGGTGAAGATGTTACAGAAGAGCCAGCCGCGGAAGAGGTGGATGTCGATGCCGCTTCGACTGCCCTAGAAGATCTAGGCACCGCACTAGGCTTGGAGGTATCTGTCGATGAAGAAGGCGGAGAAGAAGAGGAAGACGAAGGTGCAGGCGAGCTGGATCTAGGTGAGATGGACGAGATGGAAGAGATGGAAGAGACTTATGAGATTGATGAGTCTGTTCTAAGAAGAGCTCTTCAAGATATGCGCTCCAGACGTCTTAATGAAGAAGGCGACCCAGTTGACACTGACCCACATGCTAGAGACGACGACGGCGAAGTTGTTGGTCATCTTGAGGTTGAGGTCGACGAGGATGATCTTCTCAACGCTTTAGCTGATGAGCTAGGCCCAGTGTCAGAGCCAGAAGTTCCAGGAACTACTGCTCCAGGCGCCGGCGACGTTGTTCCAGAGTCACGTCGCAGATCGCGCCGAAGTCAACGCATTGCTGAGACACGCAGAACCAATCGAACAAGAATTAGTGAGGCACGTAAGAATCGTGCTCTCCAAGGACAGCTAGTTGAATACAAGAAAGCCGTTGGTGCTCTTAAAGGACAACTAACTGAGATGAATCTTTTCAATGCTAAGCTTCTTTATGCTAATAAGCTTATGCAGAATAGAAATTTGACCCCGAAGCAGCAGCGAGCCATTGTTGAGGCCTTAGATAATGCCAAGACCCTTCGTGAAGCAAAGCTTCTTTATAAGAGCCTGACCAGCTCTCTCAGAAAGCGAAGTAGCTCTTTGAATGAGAACAGGTCACTACGGACGCTCGGATCAGCCTCGAAATCAGCACGTTCGGCACAGCCGATAACAGAGGGTGCTGGTAGTGTTGATCGGTGGGCAGTCCTCGCCGGTATAGGCAATGACTAACCATCTATTAACTTAAGGAGATAAATTATAATGTCTAAGTCATTTTCATTAAATCAATTGACAGAAGGCATCCGGAAGCGTCATCTGGGTGCGCAGAACAAGCGACTAGTCGAGAAGTGGTCCCGAACAGGACTCCTCCGCGGCATGGACGGTGTTCACAGAGAAAATATGGCGCGCATGCTCGAGAATCAGGCATCCCAGGTACTGAAAGAGGCATCAGATCTAGGCGGCGGCACTGCAGGTAATGCAGATATCCGTGGTTTTACTAACGTTGCATTTCCAATCGTACGTCGAGTTTTCGGTGGATTGGTAGCCAATGAGCTAGTATCCATCCAGCCGATGAGTCTTCCTTCAGGACTGCTCTTCTATCTTGACTATGCCTACGGTACTAACAAGGGTGCTTCAGGAGCTAGCGCTGGTTTTAACCAGTATGAGTCTGGCAAGTCAATCTACAACAACCCAACAGGTAAGGGTGTACGTTCTGGTTCTCTAGGATCAGGCGGACAGTACGATCTTGCAGGTGTAGGTTATTCTAGAAAGTTTGCTACTGTAACTCCTGCTGACTTGAACGAAACCGCGAAGGTTTTCAGCTATCAGGGTGCAGACTCTCCAACTTTCCAGTCGTCTGATGCTCGATTCGGTCGTGCACATGCAACAGGTTCTGATGCTAAGCTTCTTCAATTCGATCCTCAGCTTATAAGAGAGATTGAGGAAGGCGCTCCGGACACAGAAGGTACAGGACAGTACTTCTTCCTAGTAGTACCATGGAATTCGACTAACTTTGCAAACATGGACACAACCATGGTTCAGGAGATTGGTCTCGTTACAACAGGTGCACTGGCGACAACCGCAGGAAATCACAACTTGTGGCCAGAGGCATTCCAGGGTGGAAACACATGGAACCTACGTCGTCTTAATCAGCTAGGTACTTGGGACGGATCTACTTTTAGAAGTAATCCACTCATCGCGCAGGGTGCTGCTCAAGCACACGTGCTAATGGTTCTAACTGGTTCGCATATTCTTTCGACAGAGGCAGGTAACGATACGAACTCCGACTCAGCTTACCAGCTGCACTTCCCAGAGAAGTTAGCTCTAAGCACAGGAGACGGCGATACACTCGTGGTACCAAGCTTCGAGTCGACCTTCACGTCTAACGAGCCGACAACCGCTCCGGTCATTCCAGAAATCGACATCAAGATTGAGTCGGTTGCTGTGACCGCGGTAACTAGAAAGCTCAAGGCTCGCTGGTCGCCAGAACTGGCTCAGGACCTGAATGCTTACCACAGCCTCGACGCTGAGGTAGAGTTAACTCAGATCCTGTCTGAGCAGATTGCTCTAGAGCTTGATCGTGAGATCCTTAACGATCTTCTACGACAGGCTTCCGGTGCTAATCTTTACTGGTCACGTGCTCCAGGCAAGTTCCTTAACAAGGAATCAGGTGCTGAGGTGTCCAGAACGGATACGCTCTCTCCAGGGCCAAGCTTTAGTGGAACAGTTCGTGAGTGGTATGAGACTCTCATTGAGACAATCATCGACGTTGCTAACCAGATTCACCGCAAGACCCTTCGCGGTTCAGCCAACTTTATCGTTGTTGGACCTGATGTGGCTACCATTCTGGAGTCGTCTGTTATGTACAAGCCTTCCTACACCCTTGACGGTGATGGGCAGGTAGGTGCTCCGATGACACTAGGTGCGGAGAAAGTTGGTACTCTCAGCAACCGCTTCACGGTTTACAAGGATCCTTACTTCCCACGGAATAAGGTTCTTGTCGGCTACAAGGGCGGAAGTTACCTTGAGACTGGCTACGTCTACGCTCCGTATGTGCCGCTTATCGTCACACCTACTATCTTCGCTCCTGAGGACTTCACCCCGCGTAAGGGTGTTATGACTCGCTACGGTAAGAAGATGGTCCGAAGTGACTTCTACGGCACCGTAACGTGCGCAGACATGAACGTCATCTAAGCTCATTGAGCATTGACACAATGTCAAGGGGCCACCTTTTTAGGTGGCCCCTTTTTTTTATTTTAAAAGATGCAACATATTTAGATTTACGCATGATAGGAGGAAAAAATCATGGCATTAGGAACAACTAAGAAATCACCCAAGAGCAAGAAGGCAGCACCGGCAGTAAAAAAAGCTGCTGCCAAGAAAGTTACGCTAGAGGTAGGTGTAGAAGTAAACACACCTGATTCTGGAAAAGGCGTAATTGCAGAAATAAAAGTAAAGCCTCTACTCACAAAAGTAGTAGTATCACTAAGTGACGGCTCTAGAGCAGTATATTTTGATCACGAGCTGAGCTAGTTCGATCTGATCAGCCTATTTAATAACACAAGGCTCATTCTATGTAATCACCCGACACCCGCGGGAGGATGAGGCACCGGGAGCAAGGAGAAAGATTATGCCAAAGCTAACTTATACACCAAAAAAAGGACTAGTCCAATCACCTGGAACAGGTGTTGATCTAACCGCAGTTAACTCAGACGTTTGCTCACGAAGAAGAGTCATTTCTTTAACAAACGCAGCGACTACTGCCAGAGTACTTTTAGCGTCCGAATCCGGCGCTCTAGTATCATTGGACAATAACACAAACACCGCCACAACTATCACTGTAACAATGCCGGCAGTAGCCAGCTCCAAAGGTGTGTGGTTTGACTTTATTCTGCCAAAAGATGCTCAGCACAATGACGCTGATATTATTCTTAAAACAGAAGGAAATAGTGTTGACTTTATCGGATCAATCGTTGGCGGTGAGGCGTCGAACGCTAACCTTCTTACTGTAGCACACAGCAAGATCGAGAATATTCCAGACGGCACCGACGGCAAGAAGTTAGGTGGAACAACACTAGGTTGTGTCTGTGATGGAAGCAATTGGTATCTGACACACTTTACAACACCCGCTGACTATGACGCAGGTAGCAACGCTGGCCTTAAAGTTTCTGCTAACGTATAATTTTGAAACAAGGAGAAATATCATGCCAAAATTAACATATACAACTAAGAAAGGCCTCGTAACAGCAGCCGGAACTGGAGTTGATCTGACTGATACATCTTCAGATGTCAGCACTCGACGTAAAGTCATTGCTTTAACAAACGCATCGACTACTGTCCGAGCACTATTAGCAACAGAATCGGGTTCTTTAGTGACGCTAAACGCTTCAACAAACACAGCAACGACTATCACTGTCGGTCTTCCTGCTGCAACAAAATGCGCAGGATGCTGGTTTGAATTTGCCATTACAGCAGACGCAGGTAATGCAGGCGCTGATGTGAGCATAACAACAGGTGATGATGATATCGATATAATCGGAGCTATCATTGCCGGTGAAGACAGCAATACGAACTTAGTCACAATTGGCGGGAGTAAAATAACTTTCGACGCCGGCGAAACAGCCGGTCAAACATTAGGTGGAACTTTTCTTAGTATTCACTCCGATGGAGCTGATTGGTACGTTAAGCGCTTCGTGACTCCATCTGACGTCACAACCGCGCATATAGGTTCGTCATCAAAGGCAATTATAGTTGCTGCTGCTGCGTAATTGACCCACAAAAACTTGTTGTTTTATAGGAGATCCTTTGGGATCTCCTTTTTTTTGCTTTGCAAAAGCA
>MDSV01240754.1_pt1 | contig 42802 bp, 50 predicted proteins | sample 810851 | NCBI WGS metagenome assembly MDSV01 (sample SAMN05326640, study PRJNA326480) | marine metagenome | isolation source: seawater | place: Atlantic Ocean: North East | collected 2012
ATATATTTTAGGTCTTTCTTATATTCGTGAAGACTTCACTACACCTGCAGATCGAGAAGAAAATATTGCGCTTAGTTGGTCTTACGATTACGACCAAAAATTCTTTGATGATAGTTTAACACTCTTTCACAACCATGGTCTTGATATCCCTATTGATGAAACAGATGCTTGGCTGTTTGATAGTGAGACAGGCGTTAAAGTCCCCGTTGCCAAGAAGCTCGATGGTACACTTCAAGTTGATTACGATTGGGATAATAACCCTGCTGCAGGCATTGAAAAGGATGACGTTACCTATAAAGCAACCCTAGGCTATAGTTGGTAAAAATGGAATTGGCTAGCAGCAATAATTTTACACGTGCTGGCCTTACCTCTTTTTTTGTTATCGCTCTTTCAGCGCTCATCACTTTTATCTCACATATCGTTTTAGCACGCTTTCTAACGCCTAGTGACTTTGGTCTGTTCATCTTGTCCCTGTCGTGGCTACATATTCTCGTTATGCTTGGTTGCCTAGGATTCAATACCGCCAATTTAAAATTTATTCCGCAGCTAACCACCAAACAAAAACAGTATAGACGTTTTGCGGCTCAAAATTCTTTCTGTGCGAGTATGTTCATCGCCGCTGTTTTTTTATTAATGTTAACGCTGATTAAACCCTCTTTAAATTATACGCTATATCTGGGCCTATCATTAACAGCGGTACTTATTCCCTTACGTGTCTATAGCCAATTATCTCTTAGTGCCCTACGAGCAAAACGGCTCATTTTTCTGGCGCAATTTCCTGAAGGAATTTTGCGGCCCATTTTATTTTTGCTCTGCATAGTGGGTGTCTATTCATTCTCGAGTTTAAATGCGATACGTGCCATAGGCCTGAATATCGGATTGCATTTCATTATCGTATTTATTTACTTTTTATTGATCCAAAAATATTTCAAAGAAAATCCATTTTCCATCACAAGAGATGAATTGGAGAATGAATCAGCATGGTTAAAAACCGCTCTTACCATGATGGGTATGAGTGTCTCTTTGTTAATTTTTCAAAAAGCTGATCTTATTATCTTCCGACTATATATGCCTGCGCATGAGACAGGCATATATGCAGCGCTCGTTACGCTCTCGAGCCTTTTCTATATGGGATCTAATACAATTGCCATTGCGCTTAATCCGATGATCGCAGCGCTCGACCAACAAAAAGACCGCCTTAAATTACAGAGTCTTTTTAATCAAGCACGCTTATTACAGTCGATAGGCTTTGGTAGTGGGTTTTTAATTATTCTGTTTTTTGGACAAGATATATTGAGCCTTTATGGCGCTGACTATATAGAAGGAAAAACAGCACTGATTATTATAGCAGGGCTATTTTTCGCAAGCTGCCTATTCGGCCCTTCAATGATGTATGCCCTGATCCGTGGGCATCATCGCTTGAGTGCGTTGATCGTATCAATCAGTGCTGTGACAACGATTAGCTTATTGATATTGCTTATTCCTACATATGGTATGATTGGTGCAGCCATTGCAACAGGGTGCGGCTGGTTTTTGATGCAGGCTACTTTTTATATTTCAGTCAAAAGAACACGGATAATATCTTGACATAAAATATACCCTAGATTAAAAAGCACCCATGGATGAAAAAACAAATAAAAAAATTATCGCCACAGGCATAGATGGCAAGATACCCGCTGGAAAAGCTGTAGTTGATTTCGATGAAAGCACTGGTTATGCAGTGGTTGTTGATGTTCCGCAACCAAAGCATTCTAGGCAGTTCCCTAGATTTAGGCCTAACCTCCCTAAGGGTGTGCTTTAAATCTAAACCCTTGCAAAATGGGTCGTAGATTTGCCTTTACTGCGCCTCAAACTGCGTACAGCCTTTTCACCATCTTTTGCACCTTCTGAGAACGCATTGACCAGTTTGCTTAATGATGGCGCATGACGATCCGCATAAGGCTGCTGGTTAAGCCCTTTTAATTTTTCAACATGAGCACCCGCTGATTGCGCCAAATTAGCGCCCATCTTTAAGGCTTCCGAAACCATACCATTTGACAATTTATTCATCGCATTCATCAGGCCTTCGATCGCTGCCGCCCCACCTGATTTTACTGCGCCTGTTCCATAGCCTAGACCATAACTCAATGTTTGTGCTGCGCTAATCACACGTCCCATCCATTTTCCGCCAGTCACTCTGCCTGATTCTGATTGCGTTTTTGCTTTTTTATTATCTTCTTTATTTCCTAATATTGACATACTGATTGCTCCTTACGCATTTCCAATTTCAAATTCAACAAAGTTTTGTGTCTGTAGCCAAACAGCATATTTACTCATATCCTGTGGCATCGGCATCAAGCCTGATAGGCCAGGACGTACTTCAACACGTACTTTTTGCGGATCTGTTTTACGGTCATAGACCACCGTATAACTATTGCCCTCTTTATCGGAAGGATGCTTTTTCAACTTAACTTCACCAGGTGCCAAATCTTCTTCAAGCCCTGTCTTTGTTAAAAATTCTTGTAATGATAATTGCATATTTTCCTCCACATTTCTTATTATGTAATATGCCTAAAAACATTAAACAAACCGTTAAGATTAACTTAAATTTGAAATACCGTGATGACAGCCCGTAAGCTTCGGGTTATGCTTAGGACTATGAGCGCAAAAGATCTAAGTATTATTATTCTCGCCGCCGGCATGGGTACCCGCATGCAATCATCTCTGCCGAAGGTAATGCACCCTCTTGCCCATAAGCCACTTATTAATCACGTTATTGATACTGCGGCACAGCTAAAACCGAAAAAGATTATTGTCGTTGTTGGTCCAGATATGCCTGCACTTGAAAACGCTGTGAAGCCTCACACAACAGTCATTCAAACCAATCGCCTTGGCACAGGGGATGCTCTTAAACAAGCCCTTCCAGCCCTCAAAAACTTCAAAGGTACAGTGATGGTCCTTTATGGTGATACACCGCTTATTCAAGCACCAACACTCAAAGCCCTCCATAAAAGACATTTAGCCAAAGATAATCCAGCAGTGACGGTCCTAGGTATGACGCCACCTGATCCTTACGGTTATGGGCGCTTAATCCTTAAATCAGGCGATATCTTAGATCGTATCGTTGAGCAAAAAGACGCAAACGCTTCTGAAGCGGCTGTAACACTTTGTAATACAGGGCTGTATTGTATAGACGGTAAGGGTATTCAAGACTGGGCAGCCAAAATCACCAATAAGAATGCTCAAAAAGAATATTACATCACCGATTTACCGCAAATTGCCGCAAAAGATAAACGCCTTACTGCCGTGATCCATTGTGATTATGAGCAAGTACTAGGGGTTAACACCCGTGCGCAATTGGCCGAGCTAGAAATGATTTTCCAAAATGAAAAGCGTGCTACCTTCATGGAAAAAGGTGTCACCATGCAAGATCCTTCAACCGTTTATTTTGCCGCCGATACTAAAATTGCCAGTGATGTTACCATTGAGCCAAATGTCTTTTTCGGCGCGGGTGTTGCCATTTCTAAAGGCTGTCATATCAAAGCTTTTTCTCATATTGAAGGCGCAAATATTGCTCAAAATGTCACCATAGGACCATTTGCCCGCATTCGTCCTGATACGCAAATCGGTGAGAACGCCAAAATCGGCAATTTTGTTGAGATTAAAAAATCAAAAATTGGCAAAGGCTCAAAGATTAACCATCTAGCCTATGTTGGCGACACGCAAATGGGTAAAGATGTCAATTTCGGCTGCGGTGGTATTACCGCTAATTATGATGGCAATAAAAAATCTCAAACGACGATTGAAGACGGGGTAATGATTGGCTCAAATGCCACACTTATAGCCCCTGTAAAAATCGAAAAAGAAGCCTTTATTGCGGCTGGCTCTACAATTACCAAAAAAGTCTCTAAAGACGCCCTTGGCATTGCCCGTGCCAGACAATCAGAGAAAAAAGGCTGGGCCAAAACCCACTGCGCTAAGAAGAAATAAACCTCTCAAATCACATAAGAGTACAATGTCTTACATAGGTTTGTAACAAGAATCTGTCCGTACCTGCTGTGTATTCTACATTCTCTTTTACAGCTAAGGGGAGTCTTCCATGTAAAGCCTTATGCTGATTTATAACAATCATATCCCCTTTTTCCAGCTTATAGATAGAGCTAGCTGATTTAAAATACGATTCCAATGCACTAAAAAGTAAACTCGTTCTTGGGTCATCCAGCTCAGGCATTACCTTGCCATTATATCGAAATAATTTCTGATCCACCAAGGGATGTGGGTTATATAGATCGCCAATACCATTCTGATTATATAAGGTCGAATACGAATAGCTGACGCTTCTTAATTGCTCTAATTGTTCTGCTGAAAGCAACTCAAAAAATCGTTCATAATTGAAAATTGTGTTCTCACCACCACCTCTTGGATCTGGCCTTAAACAAAAAAGAGCAACGCCGTCAGGCGGGTTAGAAGCTTGGTCAAAATCCATATGTAAAGGTATATATCCAGTGCTTTCAGCTCTATAACTTAAAGCCGATTGATTAACTCCCAAAGTCTGCCAAAACCCCTTCTCAAAGAAGGCACCAAAAGGTGAACCTAACAATGATAATAAACAAATAAGATTCTTCTTAATAATATCTATATCTTGTCGATCTATATCAGGACCCAGAGAAAAAACACAAAAACCTTCACGATTATATGTCTCTCTGGCAATTTCCAAGGTTTCCAACAATTGCGATGAAGAAGATTGAAGTGCTTCTCGTATTTGAAGCAATAACCTTTCATCAAGATTGGGGTTAAACCAATCAATATCCGGCAAATCACCAGATATTTTTTCTAATTCATACAAAGATTCTGTATTCAGCTCTGTTTTAACAATAGATGCTGGAAGGCCATAAGACCTCGATAAAGCTGGTAATTCTTCTAAGATATCTGACATAATTTATTATGTATAATTAATTCCCATTAATCCGTCAATAAAAACATTACACCACACAAATGAAAACTTTCGCAATATTTTGTGACATGCACATTATTCCAAATCATTTTAGGCTTAGCTTTATAAGAAAAGGATAAAATTACATGTGCGGAATTATTGGTATTTTGGGTCAGACAGATGTAGCCTCTCATTTAGTCGAGGCATTACGTCGTTTAGAATATCGTGGTTATGATTCTGCTGGTATTGCGACATTAGTCGATGGTCAGATTGATCGCCGTCGTGCAAAAGGTAAGCTCTCTAATCTTGATAAAGTACTTAAAGACGCACCCCTTAATGGCACATCAGGTATTGGCCATACGAGATGGGCAACACATGGTATCCCATCAGCTGAAAACGCCCATCCTCATGCTACTGCCAAAGTTGCTGTGGTGCATAATGGCATTATCGAGAATTATAAAGAACTCAAAGATAAGCTGATTGCCAAAGGCCATCATTTTGAATCTGAAACAGATACCGAAGTTATTGCCCATCTTATAACGCTATACATCGAAGAGGGCTTGAGCGCACAAGAAGCCTTTTTAAAAGCCGTATCAGAATTTGAAGGTGCCTTCTCGCTCGCTGTTATTATGACTGGCGAAGACAACCTTATGTTTGGCGCACGTCAAGGCACGCCTTTAGCTGTCGGCTACGGCGACAATGAAATGTTTTTAGCCTCAGATTCCTATGCACTTGCGCCATTAACCAAAAAGATATGTTTTCTAGAAGATGGTGACAGAGTCATCATGTCACGTGAAAATATTCAAATCTTGGATAGCAGCAACAACCCCGTGACACGTGAAATTCGTGTTACAGCACAAAGTGGCGCAGCCATGGGTAAAGGTAATTATCCGCATTTCATGTTAAAAGAAATATACGAGCAACCGAGTGTGATTGGCGACACACTCAATTCCTTTGTTAACCCAGCCACTGGTGAAATCACCCTACCTGAAGGTGTTATTGAATCGATGCGCGACGCCACACGCTTAACACTTCTTGCTTGTGGCGGCTCTTATTATGCCTGTTGTTTGGCCAAATATTGGCTAGAGCAGATCGCTCGTATTCCATGCGAGGTCGATATTGCTTCTGAATTTCGTTATCGTGAAGCGCCACTTCCCAACGGCGGTGTCTGTATTTTCGTTTCACAAAGTGGTGAAACGCTCGACACGCTCGAGGCGTTGAGATATTGCAAAAAACAAGATCAAAAAATTATCTCAATCGTTAACACCATCGAAAGCACGATTGAACGTGAAAGTGACTTTGTGTTGCGGACACTGGCTGGCCAGGAAATTGCCGTAGCCTCTACCAAAGCAACTATCACACAATACACAACTCTTGCTTGTTTAACTCTTGCGCTTGCCCGCCAGAATAAAACCATTTCCGCCGCACAAGAAAAAGAAATGTCATTAGCTTTACGGGCTGTCCCAACCCAAGCCGCCAATATCTTGCAACATGATGAGGCTATTCAAAAAATTTCCAAAGAAATTGCTGAAGCACGTGATGTGCTATATCTCGGTCGTGGTTCACAATACCCTATTGCTCTTGAGGGTGCGCTAAAGCTTAAAGAGATTTGTTATATCCATGCGGAAGGCTATGCCGCAGGTGAAATGAAACACGGACCCATTGCTTTAATCGATGATTCCGTGCCGATTGTTGTTGTCGCTAACTCTCAAAATGAGCCTCTATTTGAAAAAACCGCCAGCAATGTTCAAGAAGCCGTCGCCCGTGGTGGTAAAGTATTCTTAATCTCTGACGAAGACGGCGCAGCAAAATTAAAGGGGCATTATAAATGGAGTATCATTATGGGGGATATTCACCCTTTTGTGGCACCCATTCTTTATACAATTCCCGTGCAACTTTTAGCCTATCATACAGCTGTGACCAAAGGCACAGATGTCGACCAGCCTCGTAATCTAGCAAAGTCAGTAACGGTAGAGTAAGACTTACTGCGCTTTTCCTATATTCTCATGTCTGGCCAGCCAGTCACGCATAAAAGCTATTTCACGTGTTTGCGCTTCAATGACTTCTTGGGCAAGTTTTCTAACCTCTGGATCTTTGCCGTGCTCCAAAACAATCTCTGCCATATCAATAGCGCCCTGATGATGAGGGATCATCCCGCGCATAAAATCAACATCCACATTACCCGTAGGTGGCAACATCATCGCTTCATGCATCCCATGCATAGCCTGTGCAAAATAATCTGTCTTTTCCTCGGACATTATGTGTGGGCTGTGAGCATGCTCTTGTTCAGCAGCAACCACATGGTGCCACCAGCCTAAAGTGATACCTAAAACTACAAATGCTGCAAGACAGGAGATTTTAAAAATATTGAGATTCATCAGAGTACCCTTTCCTTTATTCAAGACGTATCAGAATGTATTGATAAGATATATAGTAGCAATACTACTCTTCTTCAATCTTTAAAAAGTAACTATGTATCTATGACATAAGAAATTGTGCAAGTGCTTGCTTATGAGGCTGCATGGTTTTATCAAATTGCTCAATAGCTTGAATAGTAGGCTCATCCTTCATAATACGTGCAAATCTCTTTTTCACCAATTTTGGGTATCTTTTTGATCCTGCTACATAATGAAAGTGACGGCGCAAGGCCTTGCCTGTTACCTGAAAAGCATCAATTACACGCGCCTCTGACATTTCAACATCTTCGGCAAAGCGCAATTTAGATTCCGCAAATGCCTGTACCCGTTCCCCCAAGCTTTTCTCTAATATTACCATAGCGGCTGATTCATGCGTCAAATACAATCTTACCGCTTCCATTGCATATGTATTACTTACAATGGCTGGGATATGTTCACGCCATTCACTGCCAGAGAAAGCTCTGGCAAAAGCCCGTTTTGCATCCAATATGTCTTTCTGACGCTGTATAACTTCTTTTACTTCAGATGATGGCGCAACAGCATCCCTTAAAGCTTCACTCTCAACATCGCTAAAATGCTGGAATAACTCCATACCATATTTATTCAAAGCATATTCAAGTGTACGGCGAACACTGATAAACTTAGCTGGCGGAAAAATATCTTCAAATTCCGCACGTGTAAGAGTTGCCAATTGTCCTGCTGTTTTAATATTTTTTTCTAACAAGCGGCGTAATGTATCACGTTGTCTGGCCGTAATATCATTTTGATTTAATGTATATCCCAAGACCATCTCAATTGGCGCATCAACATTAATGCGCTCCATTCTGGACATGGGCTTCCCCTCTATGTTCATACCCAACCACATACCATGTCGGAGTAAATACGTTTCAAACGTATTCAGCGACGTTTGGCTTACTCCACCAACACTGAGCAGTCTGTCTGGTGCCATCTGCAGCGCTTCACGCAATGTATCAATGCCAGCCTTATAAAGCATTTTACGTGCCAATGTATTTCGTTTCGCATTATCTGAGAAAACAATTTTTGTCACTTTTTGGTCAAGAAACCTATCTAATTCACTTTGATTCATATATCCCTTTCAACGCATCATCCGTTGCAAGCTAGGCTGTAACGCTTCACGAAAATTATGGCGTTTCCGCTCTAATTTTTGTGTCGTTTCTCGCACAATATTACTACGAAACAAAACGTCGAGCTGTGCGTTATAATTTTCATTATCAAACCAATCGTCATTGTGACGAATATTAAGAACGCTAAAAATTTCTTTTAGTGGTAATGGTTTTAACTTCGGTGCACGTGCTACATTATCTAAAGCGCCGAGATAATCAAATTCAGGATCAGCAAAAAAACCTTTTTCATCCAATCTTTCAATTTTCTCTACCTCTAATTGAAGCATATCTGCATAGCGTGAATCCGCAATAACTTGATGATGAAAATCTTCAATCAATTTCATAAGCGAGGCGACGGCTAAAACATCATTTAAAATATTATCCCAGTGATTAGACGGCTCATTAAATGCAAAAGAAAGTGTCTCTCGCACCAGATTTTTTTGTTGCGTTATTTCTGCTGGTTCAGGGCGTTCAACGATAAATAATTTTTGATCGATGACGGCTTGAACTACGGAAAAATTATCGCCCAAGATCGTGGCTAATTTTTTATCAGTAGAAACCATTACATCACGCATTGTTTTTAGCCCAGCGCGGTCTAAAGAACGACCGATCTCTTGATCGCCAAAATCAACGGATAGTACTTTTTGGAAGAGGAAAGCTTCATCAGCAATAAATGCATCATACCCATCTAAATTCACAGAGTCTCTTTTTGAATATTGCTGAAATAATGCTGCTGATTTTGTACCTAATTTTGGTAGAGCCGTAAGTGCATCTTGTGACAATAACATTGCCTGACCAACATACATGAAACCCGCTTCTGGAAGAATTTTACTTACACGACTGGCGTTGCCGCCGAATTCCTTATTTGAAATATCTGCAATAGGCTTATAAGCCTCTTTTGGGGCTGCTATAAACTTCTTATGTTGTCTGTCGTAAAATGGCACAATATATTCCCCATAAATAATAATATGTAAAATATATATTTATGAGGCATTTGTCAATAAAAAAGGCCAGATACTCTCTGGCCTTTTTTAAATTCTTTAAGATGCATGGAGGATTAGAATCCGCCCATACCACCCATGCCGCCCATACCAGACATATCAGGCATACCACCGGCAGCACCTTTTTCTTCTGGGATATCAGCAATAACCGCTTCTGTTGTAATGAACAAAGACGCAACCGATGCCGCATCTTGGATTGCTGTACGTACAACTTTAACTGGGTCGATAATGCCGGCTTTTACAAGGTCGGTATATTTATCCAATTGTGCGTCATAGCCATAGTTAGTGTCTTTCTGCTCAAGCAATTTGCCAACAACAATTGAGCCTTCTGACCCTGCATTTTGTGCAATTTGACGGCACGGTGCTTCTAATGCTTTACGAACGATTGCGATACCAACATTCTGGTCATCATTATCACCAGTAAGTTTTGCTAATGCACGTGTTGCATATAAAAGAGCCGTTCCACCACCAGCAATAATGCCTTCTTGGACAGCCGCACGTGTTGCATGCATTGCATCATCAACACGGTCTTTTTTCTCTTTCACTTCCATTTCAGAAGCGCCACCAACACGGATCACTGCAACACCGCCAGCCAATTTAGCCAAACGCTCTTGTAGTTTTTCACGATCGTAATCAGATGTTGTTTCCTCGATCTGCGCACGAATTTGGCTAACACGGGCTTCGATTTGCTTCTTCGCCCCCGCACCATCAACAAAAGTTGTATCGTCTTTTGTGATGCGTACTTTCTTAGCTGTACCAAGCATATCCATAGTCACATTCTCAAGTTTGATACCGAGATCTTCAGAGATCACTGTACCACCTGTTAGAATGGCCATATCTTCCATCATTGCTTTACGACGGTCACCGAAACCAGGCGCTTTAACAGCGGCTACTTTCAAGCCACCACGTAATTTGTTCACAACCAATGTTGCCAAAGCTTCACCTTCAACATCTTCAGCAACGATCAACAAAGGTTTACCTGCTTGAACAACTGCTTCTAATGTTGGCAAGATTGCTTGTAGGTTACCTAGTTTTCCATCATGGAAAAGAATGTATGGGCTTTCAAGTTCAGCCACCATTTTTTCAGAATTTGTCACGAAATAAGGTGACAAATAGCCACGGTCAAACTGCATACCTTCAACAACATCAAGTTCCGTTTCCAAAGATTTATTTTCTTCAACAGTGATAACACCTTCATTGCCAACTTTTTCCATAGCTGTTGCGATCATTTTACCGATCTCTGTATCGCCATTGGCTGAAATTGTACCAACTTGAGCAATTTGCTCATTTGATTTTACTTTAATGCCACGTTTTGCAACATCTTCAACAACTGCCTTAACGGCTAAGTCGATACCACGTTTTACATCCATTGGATTACGGCCAGATGATGTTGCCTTAAAGCCTTCATGGATGATCGCTTGCGCCAGAACAGTTGCGGTTGTTGTACCATCACCAGCAGCATCATTTTGCTTTGTCGCTACTTCACGCAAGAGCTGCGCACCGATATTCTCAAACTTATCTTCTAAGCTGATTTCTTTTGCAACAGAGACACCATCTTTTGTTGTACGTGGTGCACCGAATGATTTTTCAATCACAACATTACGACCTTTTGGTCCTAATGTTACTTTTACAGCATTGGCTAGAATATCAACACCTTTCAGCATTCTATTACGACCTGTTTCGCCATGTTTAATTTCTTTTGCAGACATTTAAGTTGCTCCTTTTAATTTGAATTAAGTATTAAATCGTTTAAAGCTTAAGCCGCTTCAACGATACCGACGATGTCGCTTTCTTTCATGACAAGGTACTCTGTACCATCAATTGTCACTTCAGTGCCTGACCATTTAGAGAACAGGATGCGGTCACCTTTTTTCACGTCCAATGGAATGATATTGCCGTTATCTTGACGTGTACCAGTGCCAGCCGCAACGACTTCACCTTCTTGTGGTTTTTCTTTAGCAGTATCTGGAATAATAATGCCGCCTTTTGTTTTAGCATCTGCTTCAATACGACGCACTAAAACACGGTCATGTAAAGGTCTGAACTTCATATTAAACGTCCTTTTCTTAAAGTTATTCACTTACATGAGAGCCTACCATTAGCACTCTCATTAAGTGAGTGCCAAATAGATAGCGTAGCTATAGAAAAAGATCAAGGGGATTCAGCAAAAATATTCAGGTTATAAAAGGGTTAGCCCATTACGTGAATACGAGCCGATGGTTTTGCCTGAACGCCAATCTTTGATTAAAAAACCGCCCTCAGTACTGGTAATATTATAGGCTTGGTTCATATAGGCCATGACATTGGCCTTATCAGATGTAGAAAGACGATAAAAATTAGGGCCAACCTTGACGGTTGGCGTACCCCAATTTGGTTCAAAATAGGCGTTATAGATAATATCACTATCGACAAAACCACTGACCATCTTTTGAGTATTATAGGCATTGCTATCCCATGAGCTGGGCTGCCAATTTGGCTGTACAGTTGGTGCATGCGGATTTTCAACAATTAATTCTTCAATCGCTGAGCGGCTTGAATTCCAATGATCGGGGATGATAGGATCAACAACCTCTGGATGCGTAACAAGAACACCAGCAGTGAGGGCTATTAATAAGACGGCTAACATTAATTCTCTTTTTTTAAGTTTTTATAAAGCTTTACCATGATATACTTAAAATAGGGTCGAACACAAAGGGTTTTAACGGGGTTTCATGTCAGATATTACACTTTCAGGATTAAACGCAAGTTCATATCGCGTGGCCAACGCCGCTAATAATATTGCTAATGCAGAAACTGAAGACTTCCAAGCCAAAGATGTAGTAACAAATACACTTTCTAGCGGTGGTGTTGAAGCTGTTCGTGTCGACAGGCCGATCAGCCCTTTTGCCCCTTTACCAAATGTTGACCTCTCTGAAGAACTTATTAATGTGCAACGAGCCGCCCAAGCCTATGAAGCAGGTGCCGCTGTTTTAAAAGTTGAAAACGGCCTTCACGATACACTCATCGAAGCTTTTGATGATAAGGTTTAAAGGCTAAGTGCCTGTCCCTGCTTGATTGACGCTTTCCAGCGATCAAAGATAGGTATCACTTCTTCAACCCAGCTACTTTCCAGCACTTGTAAACGTTCAACGACATTAAAACGAGAACCCATAGCGCTCGCATTTGCATAGCCTTGTAAATAAGCCATTTCCTGTTGACGCAAATCTTCGTTTATCTGCAAATTAGTATGATGTGAAAAGCCTTTATCACGCAGCAAACTCAAAACCGGATTCAATATCGGCGCAACGTTTTGATATTGTTCGGCCGTTTGCTCATGCTGGTTAACTCTTTCTACAGCACATACAATCATGCCCTTGGCAAACAACATCTGAGTCATTGTATCTTGCAATGCAGGTCTGCCATCAAGATTTTTAATATGGGCAAGGCCTACAGATGCAAAAATAATATTGTCTGGATGCTGTTGATGCATCTCTCTAATACGATTGGTCATGAAATGATTACGCAAGCGCATACCCTCTGGCCTACAAGCATTATAAGCCCCTATAGAAGGATCACTAAATGCAGATAAACCATGCGCTGTTTCTGGATCACTAAAATCTATATAAGGGGTTTTATCTGCACCATAATAAGCTGCTGTATCAATCAGTGAAATCGGTAACTGCTGACGCAACAACCAGCCAGCGTAAAATATTTGAGAGATGGGTGCATGTAAAAAACCACCCATAGTAAACGAAGCTTTAAGTGCTAACTGTCCATGCGGATCGAGCGTTTTCATTTGCCGAATTAAATCTTCAGAATTTTGAGGAGCTTCTTGTCCCGCATATCCCACAAAAGCATTATACAATGTGCGATGTGACAACTCCAAGCCAAGAGATAATGGCAACCCTTTTGTGCTTAATTCTTTAATAAGCATAGCTTTAAATAGGTAATCGGCTGGCTTTGAATGATATTCACCCGTCAAGACAACAAAAGGACGGCCTATTTTCTGAGCCTGTTCATACCCATCCATAATGGTTTCAACTGCACGCGATGCAGATTGCCGGATATCAGCGTATTTTTGACGATAAATCTCAATCTCTTGTTTTTCCATAGAGATAATAAATACACATTATTATTTATTATGTCAATAAATTAAGGTCATACTCAACCATTTCTCTGATTAAATTGTCTATGGTTATACTATGCGGATTCCATCCTAGCTGATCGATTGCCTTTTGCGGGTTGCCGACCAATGCATGTAACTCATTTGGACGCTTATAAGAAGGATCAATCTTTATAAGTATTTTACCCGTTGATTGGTCAATGCCTACTTCATCCTCAGCATCTCCTTGCCATATAATATCAAAACCAGCGACAGCAAAAGCTTTCACGGCAAATTCACGAATTGAATAAGATTTTCCAGTGGCGATCACATAATCATCTCCTTGTTTTTGCTGCAACATTTTGTGCATCATTCTGACAAAGTCTTTTGCATGACCCCAATCTCTTCTAGCCTCTAAATTTCCTAAAAATAAACAATCTTGTTGACCCTTTTTTATCGCTGCCACAGCCTTTGTGATTTTACGTGTAACAAATGTTTCACCACGTAATGGGCTTTCATGGTTAAAACAAATACCGTTGGATATATGAAAGCCATAGGCCTGGCGATAATTCTTAGCCAGATGATAGGCATATAGCTTTGCCGTACCATAAGGGCTAACAGGATTCATAGGGCTTGTTTCATCTAATGCTGCAGCATCATAGCTATTACCAAAAAGCTCTGATGTCGAAGCTTGAAATATTTTTGTGCGATTGACCAAGCCTAAATTACGAGCAGATTCGACTATATTTAATGTGCCTAGTGCAATTGTATCAAGTGCTAATTTAGGGTTATCAAAACTGATATGTACATGGCTTAATGCGGCTAAATTATAAATCTCATCGGGTTGAATATCATTGAGTAATTTCTGTATTCTCAAAGAATCCGTGATATCTCCTATATGGAAAGTAACCTCATCAAGATTAACAAGTGTTGCAAGTTTCTTGGTATTTAGCCCCTGTGAAGTATAACGCACAAGCCCGTGCACCTCATAATTTAGACTAAGCAAATACTGCGCCAGATACGCACCATCTTGCCCTGTAATACCTGTGATAAACGCCCTCATAAATTATATATAAAGACAAGTTTAGTGATATAAAAGACAAAAATGACTTAGAGGATAAAATAGGTAATCATAAAGCTAACGATCAAAGCGATCGCACAATAACCAATAAGTTGTTGTGACGTGGTATTCGATAGATGGTTCTTATTATAGACCTTAATAAGCTTACGATCGGAATGGTTAATATTGCTTGGATCCCTCTGCTGGATTTCAATACGCTCGAACATGCGTGTTTTAAACAAATCATGCGCTTTTGCTCGGGCTTCCGTTTCAACAACATCCGTACAGAAAATATGCCATGGTGATGTTTGACGCTCTGGGTCTTTACAATAGGTATATATCTCAAAAATCTTTTGATCGCGAGAATTTGAAGAAGAAACAGCCATGCAAAACCCTTTCGCTATGCGCCTAAATAAGTCTGAACCTTATCCCTACAATGCCTGTGTCATAGTTAATAAACCGTTAAAAAGATAAAATTTAGCTAAAATTTTACGAAATGCGAAAGGAATCGTTGGTTTGAAGGCCAGAATCACCTAAGATTAGTCTTTCCACAACAGGTTCACGGATAAATGGCACGTAAGAAAAAAAATAAGAACTCTCTTTTTCAGCAGGCGCAGCAATGGCTAGCGCACTCAATTATTAACACTATCGTTTTTGGTCTATATGGCTTAGCCGCCTTAACCCTATTAAGTATCCTCACCTATACGGCCTCTGACCCTTCTTTAAATACCGTCGTCAGCAATCCCAACTTTGATAATTGGGGTGGTAAAGTTGGCGCTTATTGGTCAGACTTTCTGATACAAACAATGGGTCTTGCAGGCCTTGCGCTCATTCCTTTATTTATTGGCTGGGGCTATCAACTGCATCACCGTCAAAACACTACCCCTTTTTTATTAAGATTCATAGCTTGCCTTGCGGGGCTTTTAGCTCTTTCTACTTTACTTGCCACCCTGCCTAATCAAGGTGAATGGATTCATCATTCTAATTTCGGTGGGGCCGCTGGTACAATGCTTCTCAACGCACTGAATAATGCGCTCCATTATATTAGCAACCAGTATTACACATCCATAGCAAGATTAATTGCCGCAATCGTTACAGTGGTGGGGCTGGGCTATGCTGCAGCATGGCGCCAAGAGCAATATATTTTTGCGCTCAAATATACAGGCTATTTAATGGTTAAAAGTCTTATCATGGCTAAGTTGTTTATCCAATCAACAGCCTATTGGTTAAAACTAAATAGCGAAAAACCTCAAGCCAATGAAATCATTGTAAAACCAGTTATTAAAAAAGCGCCTGTTTTGCAAGAGACTGCCGAACGCCCAGCTACGGCTCAACGCGCCGCACCTATTGTTGCAGCACCCACAAAGCCAGCAGCACCAGCTGTCAAAAAATCTCAGCTCTTTACTACAGCCCAAGGCGATGAAGACTGGATATTGCCAAGTTCTGATATATTACAAGAAGCACCCGTCAGTGATGAAGAAGAAATCGATGAACGTGCGCTCCAAAATAACGCCACCATGCTGCAACAAATTCTAGAAGATTTTAAAGTCGAAGGGGAGATCGTCAAAGTGCATCCTGGCCCTGTCGTGACATTATATGAATTAGAACCAGCCCCAGGCATTAAGTCGTCACGAGTCATTGGTTTATCAGATGATATAGCACGGTCTATGTCGGCTGTTTCTGTCCGTGCCGCTGTTGTCCCAGGGCAAAGTGTTATAGGTATTGAGCTGCCAAACCAAATTCGCAAAACCGTCTATATGCGTGAAGTCTTAGAATCGACTGAATTTGAAAAAAATAAAGCAACGCTCCCGCTGATACTAGGGAAAGATATTGGCGGTAAAGAGGTCATTGCCGATCTAGCGCGTATGCCGCATTTGCTTATTGCGGGTACAACAGGCTCTGGTAAATCGGTCGGTATTAACACCATGCTGCTCTCTTTGCTCTATAGATTATCACCCGCACAATGCCGTTTGATTATGATTGACCCAAAAATGCTTGAGCTTTCGGTGTATGATGGTATTCCACATTTACTTGCCCCTGTTGTCACTGAGCCAGGCAAAGCGATCATGGCTTTAAAATGGCTCGTCGGTGAAATGGAAAATCGCTACCGTGCCATGTCTAAACTCGGCGTGCGTAATATTGAAGGCTATAACCAACGCATGAAAGAAGCCTTGAAAAAAGGCGATATGCTCACCCGCAAAGTCCAGACAGGCTTTGATCCAGAAACAGGTAAACCTGTTTTCGAAGACCAGCCACTTGATATGCGAGAGCTGCCTTTCATTGTTGTAGTTGTCGATGAATTTGCCGATCTGATGGTGACAGCAGGTAAAGAAGTTGAAAATGCTATCCAGCGCTTGGCGCAAATGGCACGTGCTGCGGGTATCCATATTATCATGGCGACCCAGCGCCCTTCTGTTGATGTCATCACTGGGGTGATTAAAGCCAATTTCCCCACCCGTATTTCTTTTGCGGTGACCAGTAAAATCGACTCTCGCACGATCTTAGGCGATGGAGGCGCTGAAACCTTACTCGGTATGGGCGATATGCTCTATATGTCGGCGGGTGGTCGTATTAAACGTGTCCACGGCCCATTTGTCTCAGATGATGAAGTCGAAGCTGTCGTTAAGCATCTTAAAGAACAAGGCGAGCCTGATTACATTAATATGATTACCGATGATGGCATGTTCGGTGAGGGCGGCGAATTCGGTGAGGGCGGTGGTTCTGATGTTGACGAGCTATACGATCAAGCTGTTGCAATCATTGCCCGTGAAGGCAAAGCCTCAACCAGCTTTATCCAACGTCATCTACAAATTGGTTATAACCGTGCGGCACGGATCATTGAAGAAATGGAACGCCAAGGTGTTGTCTCAAAAGCTACCGCCACAGGCAAACGTGATATATTAATCTCTGACCATAGTGGCAGCGATCGTGATGTCGGAACTTAAGAAAGCTTGACAGGTCGGCATAAAATACTCTAACTAACTTTATGACAACAAGAATTTTACTCGTCCGCCATGGTGAGTCCGAAGGCAATGTGAACCCAGAAGTCTATACAAAAAAAGGAGACTGGGATGTTGGCCTGACCGATACGGGCTGGGAACAAGCACAACGTGTTGGCATATTTCTAAAAGATCATTTCCAAAAAACAACCGATAAATGGCCGCTATTCTTTGTATCAGGCTATCGGCGTCCACAAGAAACGCTCAGTGGTGCTTATATGCATTTCGCGAATAGTTTTGAAGGAGAGCCAAATGAACCCTATACAGATGCCCGTCTAAGCGAGCAAAGCTTTGGGGCACTCAACCTGCTTCAAAAACTCTCACGACAAAACAGTGTTCTTGGTGAACATGCCTATATGCAATTAAAGCTGTCTAAAGCATTTATCAAAACAGACCCCGTTAAAGCCAAAGCACTATTTGGCGAATCGATCAAAGAAAACATCACAGATGTTAAAACCTTTATTGATGGTTCAATGCAACGAGACCTAGAAGATGGTCACGATTATATTGTGATTTTCGCCCATGGCCGTGTTATCACATCCTTTTTAGCCAACTGGTTTCACGTACCCTTCGACCAACTAAAAAGCATTACAAATCCTGAAAATTGTGATGTCATTGAAATTTCAGGAGAATCTAAAAATTGGCAAGCACGCCGCATCTGGGATGGTAAAAACTTTAAAGCCATTGATGAAAACCCAGTTGGCCACATCAAGAAGATTACTTGGGCGGGATTACCACAAATACCAAGCCACTTGATAATCAAATAATCATCGTTGTTTTGCCTTATTTTGTGTCTATATTAGAGGAATGAAAACACTCCTCTCTTTTATTATGGTCTTATGGTCTTTTGGTGCTGCTGCCCAAACGAACTTTACACAACAAGCCGAAACCTATCTTAATAGCCTTACAACCGCCAAAGCACGTTTTACACAAACAGCTGAATGGGATGGATCACAACTTTCTGGAACATTTTATTTAAACCGCCCAGGTAAATTGCGCTTTGATTATGATGCGCCCTTAGAAGACTTTATTGTCGCCGATGGTACTTTCATTTTCTATTATGATGCTGCGTTAGGCGAACAAACAAATGCACCAATTGGCTCGACCTTGGCTGACTTTATTTTGCGTGATCCTATTCGCCTGAGTGGTGATGTGACCGTCACTTCTTCATCCCAAACAGACACAACACAATCTTTAACACTGGTGCAAACACAAGATCCCCATGCAGGTAATTTGACGCTAACCTTTTATAAACAGCCCTTTAGACTTAAATCATGGACAGTCACCGATGCCCAAGGATTGCGCACAAAAGTGAGTCTGAGCGATATCACAACAGGCATCTCACTACCAAGCTCGATGTTCTATTATATTGATCCAGACCATGGTCAAATGAAGCTAAATGAATAATAATAGCCTATGCAAAAAAGCCTAGAGATTGAAACCCTAACAAAATTACTCTCCCGCTTTCCGGGGTTAGGGCCACGATCGGCACGCCGTATGATCTTATTTATGCTCGAGCAAAAAGAGGAACTTATGTTGCCGCTATCTTCGGCGATTGAGCGCGCTGCTGAGGCGATATCTTCTTGCACGACTTGTGGCAATTTCGATACACAAAACCCCTGCACACTCTGCCAAGATACACGCCGTGATCGCAGCAAAATATGTGTGGTTGAAACAGTCTCTGACATCTGGGCGATTGAGCGCACAGGCTCGTTCAAAGGGCTATATCATGTGCTTGGTGGCTTGCTCTCCGCCCTTGATGGCATTCGTCCCACTGATTTGGCTATTCATCAACTGATTGAGCGCATGGATAATGATGATGCGTGCAAAGAAGTTATCTTAGCACTCTCCGCCACGGTCGATGGCCAAAGCACAGCACATTATATCCATAGTCTGTTAAAAAATAAGAATGTCGATGTCACCAAACTCGCCCATGGTGTCCCCGTGGGTGGTGAACTTGATTATCTGGATGAGGGCACCCTATCCCTTGCGCTCAAATCCCGTAATAAGGCTTAATGGCTAAATAGTACATCTCAGCAATAAATTTCCCATATGCCATAGCGTCAAGAAAATTCCATGAAGTGAATATTCATGCTCAATATTCTTTCCATCGAAGATAATTTTGCTATAAAAATCAAGCATAACACTATCATAGCCATATGTTGACTTTCTTAAGATTTTATCTTGCTGATCCCTTATCGTAACATTATATTTTACATCAATAATAATTGAGATATGGCGTTTTATTTTATTATTGGGCAAAATCTCAGCCTGCACCAGAATGTCCCTTGTCGTCGGATCAAAGAGTGTGATTTCTACAATTTCATTAGACTCATTCACAATATCAACCGTCATATTGTAACATGGCTGGGAAAGCTGATATACGATGTATAAGACAGCTGCAAAAAAGACTAAGAAAAATGTTTTTTTAAGCATTTATTATCTTTCAAGGCCTTGTTTGCAGTTGACCTTTTTTCAAGATTTTTAGTATAATAGAACAAATAAATTTCTCAAGTCTGGTTGAAATGAAACGCATTTTTTTATTTTTTTTATTTTTTAGCTACGACGTGCATGCTCAAACACAACCCAAAGACTATGCCGATAAAGCTATCCAAATATGCTGGAATATTTCTCAGGAAAAAAGAAATAGCGGTGTAACACAGCAAATGCGAGAAGGTAATTTAGATACAGCCTTATGTATGGAAAACCATCTTTTGCATTTAGCAGATACTATACTTTTTATAAAAAACCCAAAGCTAAATACACAAACAAAAACTAATCTTGTCAAAATGCGAGAAGGAATAGGCGCATATTATTGGGATATTTACAACAATCATGACGGCTGTGAGAATGGTTGTGGAACCATCATGTATTCATTGCATAATAACGCTTATGCAAAATTTCTTGAGACTCTTATTAATGACACATATCAGCAAATCATTGAAAATCCTGTTCTTAGAAATCGCCTTCTTCAAGAATAATATTATCTTTTTCTAAAATCTCTCTTGCTCTTTTTAACCATCCTTTCTTATTAAATTCATAATTAGGTAAGCTTTTAAAATGCTCTATTCTGTTTTTATAAAAGTCCTTATGAACTTCTTTTAACTTTCCCTCTTTTAACGCCCGCTCGAAAGCCTGCCTTGTTTTAGAGCCATTTATACCATCATACGTTTTTACACCTTCTGAATTTTCTTCTCTTAAATCAGTACCCAAATTCTTATCTAAAGACATTTGAAGCCACACAACAGAATCTTTGGTTCCGCTAGTAACGCCTGCATCAAAAATGTGTTCGACTATTGCTGAGTTTGATTTGCCATTCTTTTGAATCTCCTCTAATTTATTAATCTTTGGCTTAAGAAAGAACTCGTCTTTATAGATTTTATCTATTTGCATATCATCCAAATCTGTAGTTTTCCGTGGTAACGATGGTTCAGTTTTTCTTATTCTTTCAAGAAGATTTTGAGATATACCTTTATTAGTTAGCCCACCTGGATCTTCTCGTTTTGATCGATCAGCAATACCACCCTCCCTCTGTTTTAAGTGTTCTATAAGTTGATCAAAATTAGTATTGGTCAAATCCTCTTGCATATCATGGTTAGTCTTTTTCTCTTTTTCCTTAATATTGAGGGCAATATGCGTTTCACCTTTGGGATAAATGAGGCCATCTTCTTTCAAGCCTCGTTCACGTTGAAAACGTTTAATACTTTCGGTAAGTGGCAATGTTATAATGCCTCGCTCTATCGTTTCATCATCTTCATCGAGATAGCCGATATTTTTAAAATATTTCTTAACCGTGCGAACATCATCTTCACGATTCACAAGCCTATTGCCTACGCTCTCAGTGAGCGTAGTGAAAAAACTATTCTGCATGAGGTTAGCTCGGCTTAATTCTTTTCAGAGATATAGAGCGTACCATTATCCGATACACGTAAAACAGAAACATGGCTGAACTGGCCTGCTGCACCACCACCGATAGATAGATCATAATAGACACCTGCTGGGAAATAATGATCGGCAGTTGTGGCGGTAACCGTATCACTCACACCAAATTTTATATAGACAGGCACATCGGCATAAAGGCTGATGATCTGTGTATCTGTTTCAAAAGCTGTGCTGTTTACAGCCGCCGTATCGCTTACAGAAATTTGATGCGCGGCATCTGTTTTTAAGCGCAAGGCTGGGATTACTTGGTCGTTCATATCTTTTGGTAAAAGCGTCATGGGATTTCCTATCTTTAAAATGAAAAAACCCCCGAAAGTGCAAAAGGCACAATGGGGGCGTTGTTATTCATATCAAGCCATAGGCCTATCTAAATGTCAAGGAATATTTTCCTATAACTTAAAAAGCATAATACTGCAAATCATAGCCTTCATAATGTGAGGCTTGTTCAAGATCGACTTTTGTCATCACCAGCGATAAAGATTTTGTCTCAATATCACGGAATTTTTTAAGTCCTGTTTGCACAACATCACGAGAGGTTTTATTCCACCCGACACAATAAATCACATGATCGGCGATTTTTGAGAGCAGCAACGCATCAGAGACTGAATGCACGGTTGGGGCATCAAGAATCACTAAATCATAAGCCTTACCTAATGATTCAATTAAGGCCTGCATCCGTTTTGAATCGATTAAATCGAGTGCTTGTTGCGGCACATCTTTGCCAAAAATTGTGTGCACCCCGCCGGGGTTATCACGGACAATAATATCTTCAATACTGGCATTATTTGACAAGTAATCGACCAAGGTCTTGTTACCAGAACGGGCAAAAGATTTGTGCAAACTGGCACGCCTAAAATCACAATCTACAATAATAACTTTCTCGCCAGAGCGTGCTGATAAAACACCCAGCCAATTTGACAAGGTTGTTTTACCCTCGCCTGGCAATGAGGAAGTCATCATGACAATTTTTGGTGATTCAATATTTTTTATTTTGAGCAATGTACGGATTGAGCGGATCATTTCGGCGGCACGTGTGCCCGCACTACTTAAAATATATTGTGCCACGTTTTGGTTTTTCAGGCCGCGCACTTTAGGGCTGAACCCATAGACAGGCAATTCAGTTTCTTGCTCTAATTGCGGCAAAGAATGGAAAGCATTTTTCAAACGGTCTTGTAATAATACAATACCAAACCCTGCAAAAATACCCATTAGACCTGCCAAGCCAATGGACAGCGCATAATTAGGATAAAATGGTTTTAATGGCTGTGCAGCATAAGACAGCACTTCAATGCCAGTCCCATTAAGTGCTGAGTCTTTTTCCACATCAGCAAGTTTTTGTACATAGTCTTGATAGAGATTTTGCTGTGCTTCTATGCCGCTTTCAATCATTGATAGAGATTGTAAAGCACCCGCACCTGTTTGACGGCTTTGGCTAATCTCTTCAATACGTTTATCAATGGCATTAATCTGTGCCTCAGTCGTCTCCAATGTACTCATCAGGCTTTGCTCAACGCCTCGCACCTCATCTCGAATAGCTGTTTTAATTGAAGATAGTTTTGTGCGTGCGTCAATAATCACAGGGTGCTTGTCACCATAGCGTTGAGCAAGGCCAGCGATTTCTTCTTCCAAACGCTGTTCCGATAATTTCAAATTATACAAAATTTGTGAGCCTGAAAGATCGGCATTCATCGTTTTGCCACTACGTTGAAATGCCTTCATATCTTGAATCTTGGCGTAGGTTTCTGCATAAACCAACCGCAACTGGTTTTGCTGTTTCAACAAATCACTCATATCTGTTGCCAGCATTTTTGTATCATCTGTGCTGCTTATATTCTCGGCTGTCCGTAAATTTTGTGCGGCTTCACGTTGCGCCGCCATAACACTATCAAGGCCTTGTAATTTATTTTCTAACCATTGGCGCCCCTGTAGAACACGCCCCTCAGCTTGCTCTGTTTTTAAAGACTGGTAGCTGTCAATAATCGCATTGGTAATTTGGTTCGCTGCTTGCGGGTCTTTATGATTAAAGCGAATACGAATAATATCGGTACCGCCAATTTCTTTGACAAAAAGATTTTGCGAGAAATTCTGCAACATTAACGAGACCAATGGATTGGCTGCCAAAGCTTGATCGTCAAAACTGGTAAAATCTTTTAAGAGTTGCTGTGAATCACTGCGCTGAACATAGGCATTAATCATCGGATCTTTATAAAGCGACAAGGCCGAAATTACCCGCAAAGCAATCTTGTTTGATTTTAGAATTTCAACTTCTGACAGCGCATTCTGTACCGATTCATCGCTGGTACTAATATGAATACGTGCTTCAGCCATGTAATATTTTGGCAAGACCTGCAACACAATAAATGTCACGCCAACAAACAGAAGCATCGTCAAAACGATAATCAGTTTACGGGCAAAAATCAGTTTCATCAGATCAATGAAATCAATCTCAAAACTATCGCTACTGGTCGCTGGTTTTGATAATTGCTGCATTAAAAGAAACGCTCCTTAACGACCAATGTATCTCCTGGATACAGCACAGATTGTGCATGGGCACGAATAGCTTTAGAGCCATCATCGCCTGCACGCAAAATATCAAAACGCTTCTTATAGGCTCGGTACGTAAAGCCCCCAGCCAGTGCTACCGCTTTTAACACATTGATGCTATCTGAATATTGATAGCTACCGGGCTTATTTACTTCGCCCAACACATAAATCGGGGCAAGACCTGCAACTTCAATTCTGAGGCTCGGATTGATTAAATAGTCTTCTGCTAGAGCAGCCGTTAAATTCTCACGTAATTCCTCTGCTGTCATATCAACAGCCACAATATCCTCAACCATCGGAAAGGTAATCATCCCTCGGTTATCTACAGTGTAGCTGCCACTAATATCGTCTTCACCAAAGACAGTGATATTAAGCACATTGCCTTTTTTAATCACATGAACATAAGGGGCAATCGTATCGTCTTTAACAGGAATAGGATCAGCACTCGCACAAGCAAAAAGCCCTAGAGACAATATAAGCAGCAACAATGGTCGAAAATTTCTATATATCATAGCTTCTACAGGCGTTTGAGGCAGATTTAACGATCCAAACCAGTATGAATGCTTCGCCCTCACAGAGCAAATGGATTATTTTACCGCCGTACTGGCATTTAATCCCTCTAAATCGCTGATATCTTCAGGGGTGCTGAGATGGTGCCACAAGCCTTTATTCTCTATACCAAATAAACGGCCTTGATTTTGCGCCTTATCCATCAACTCAAGGAATGAAAATTTGCGCAAAGTCTGTCCCTGAAAAACCCGAGGATGGCATAGTCTGATCCCCGTAAACATATGTGTACCACTTCTATCTAAAGCACGTTCCGCTTGGCCATTTTCTAAGATATGGTAATCACCATTACCTTCTCTGACTTGCTCTTTTTGCTGCAGCAAAAGCAAGATATCCATCGTCTCAGAATTCCATTGCTGCGCCAAATCGGTCAGCACAAAATCCTCTGCCCTATCCCAATAAGCGTCCCCATTGATGATATAAAAAGGTTGATCTTTTGGCATGGTGTCAACTGCATTCACTAACCCACCGCCCGTATCCAAAATACCCTCTTCATAGACAAAAGTAACATCAAGATCATGGCGTGTATTTAAATATTCTTGTAATGGCTCTGGTTTATAATGGCCATTCACGGTGACATGTTTCACACCTGCTGCCTTGAGATGATTGAGAATATGACCGATCATCGGCACATCAAAAACCTTCACCATGGGCTTCGGTTGTGCTGCGGTCAGCGGCATCATCCTTGTGCCAAATCCAGCCGCCAATATAAATGCGTGGTCTATTTTATGCACCATGAAACCTATAAAACGCATCCGTTAAAAGAAACGCCCCTATTTGCTCTGCCATTAAGGCATGCCCTTTGCTGTTAGGATGCACACCGTCCGAAAACAATTCTTTATACTGCGGCATATTCAACCATGTTTGATACATCGGCAGAAAATTTAATTCCTGTGTGCTACATATACCCTTGATGATATCCTCATAATTTTTAATAGCACTATTCTTATACGATTCTTCTGGTGACCACGGCATAGGACTTACCAGTTCCTCATTAACGGGCAGTAATCCAGTAAAGCTTATATTGGTTGAATATTGCTTGGCTCTTTCTATCAATTTAAAAATATTATTTTTAAAGGCCTCGTCAGTAAAACGTTGACGGTTTTCATTTTGCCTAAAAATGGCGTCATTTGAACCTAAAGAAAAAAGAAATTGTATTTTACCCGCATCGTCATCATCCAAACGACAATACACTTCATTATCAAAACGATTTAGCGCATCTTCAAATGTATCACCTGAAACACTAATATTATAAGGCAGACAGTAAAGGTTTTCTCGTTGCATGTTCTGTTGCATAATTTTACCAGAAAGTCGTGCGACCCATCCGCCGCATTCATCCCAAGCACCAACCCCAATACTGTCACCAACAAAGAATAATTTAGCCATGTATCACCTTTAACAATTCTGGGAATTCTGTATAGCCCGCTTCAACATTTAAATGCCCGCCATTCTTAATAATAATTGGCTTAACACCCAGCCATTTAGCCAATTCTTTTGGTTGGTCACTTGGAACATAAGGATCATTATCGCCGTATAATAACTCTATTAACCCTGCATTTTTAATCGCCATTTGAGTAGTTTTTTCATCGAGAAAAAAGCTCTCATTTAAAGTATCATAATCAGGGATGCCAATTTTATCTGTAAAGGGACTAACAATGATTGACCTTTTAACAGGTGTGTTAAGTGATCCGAGTAAATGCACCAGCAAATTTGCGCCGCATGAATGACCAATTAAAACAGTATCTTTATCTATTGGTAATCTTTTGACGATTTTAGACCATTCTTCAAGATTTTGGTTTTTTGGTGTTGGTAAAGCAGGAACATAAACATCATAGTTTTCATCTAGTAACTCAGATGCCAACCACGGAAACCAATTTCCATCTGGAGAGCCTTGCGTACCGTGAAAAATAACCGCTTTTTTAACCATGTCTTACTTTAACGTTTCAGAGTTAAACTGCAAATGTAGAATGTATTGTTAATAATCATATAACTCTATTTCTTCTAACCATAACATACACCACAAATAAGTAAGAAAACAATGCCACGGCTGACTGGTAAGTCGCCGTTACCAATGTGAAATTATCCAAAGAGATAACGCTTAACATGTTTGTGGCACCAAAAATGAAATGACTAATAGCAGGTTCTTCCATAGGCTTGTGCCATGACTTTCTGAAAGTCGGATAATAGGCCATAAGGTCAATAAAGGTTAGGATAAAGACTGAAACAAGAGGGCTGTCTAAAAACACCCAAAATACTATTGAACCCAAACACATAAAAAGGGAAATACTATCGCCTTTTGTAATCTCTTTCTCACCATATGGAATAGCCAGTGCTGCCCTAACAAGAGCCACAAAAGCAACTGTATAAGCCAACCAAGTGCCTTGCGTCTCCGCATTGTCGGTTTGAATAAGTGCAACGATGAGTGCTGTTAATCCCCAAACAAGCCATGTATATAAATGCGGCTTTGTTTGGCCTTTATACATTGTATATAAATAGTAGATAAAATTACCGATTGTTACGGCACTGGCTATAAAAGCCGCAATCGCTTTCGAAGAGGACAGCTCAAATAAGAAATCAAACATCACTTTTCGTTTTCAGAGTTAAACTGCAAATGGAGAATACGTTGTGTGTCTGTTTGGCCTTTTTCGATTCTAATAGAGATATGCTTTCTAGGCAGATATGAGCCTGCTTTATCTGGCCATTCAACAAGACAAATACCATTAAAGGTCGCTTCTTCCCAACCCAACGCCCATAACTCTTCAGGGTCTTCCAAACGGTACAGATCAAAATGATAGAGCGGACAAATCGGAAATTCATATTCTTGCACCAAAGAAAAGGTTGGACTAGGCACCTCTACCTCTGCGCCTAACACCGATTGAATAAGCGCACGGCAAAAGCTGGTCTTACCAGCGCCTAAATCACCTGATAAAGCCACAACATCACCAGCTTTGAGGTCTGCGCCAAATTGGCTGGCGAAATCAGCCATGGCTTTTTCATCTTCAATGATTATTTCTTTATTCTCCATGGATGAAAGCGTATAAGAGAAAGAATGGAAAAACCAGTGAAAACAGATGTGGTGATTATCGGCGCAGGCCCTGTCGGCTTATTCGCTGTTTTTGAATGCGGGATGCTGGGTTTGAAATGCCATGTCGTAGATTCTTTACCTGAAATTGGCGGACAATGCACCGCCCTTTACCCTGAGAAACCAATCTATGATATTCCTGGATTTCCTTCTATTGACGCTGGCACACTGATTGAAAACCTAGAAAAACAAGCCGCACCTTTTAATCCGCAATATCATTTAGGGGTTACAGTAAGTGGTCTTACCAAGACAAATTGTGGTTGGAAAGTCATAACCTCTTCGAATACTACGATTGAATGTTCTGCCGTTATCATCGCTGCGGGGGCTGGTGCATTTGGCCCAAACAGACCGCCACTTGATGGTATCGAAGCCTTTGAGAACAAGTCAGTGTTTTACATGGTTAAACGTCGTGATGATTTTAAAGATAAAATTGTGATGATTGCAGGGGGCGGCGATTCAGCGATTGATTGGGCAAATTCTCTTTCTGAGGTCGCTAGTAAAATATATCTCGTCCATCGTCGTGATAAGTTTCGTGCCGCACCAGATTCAATTGAAAAAATGAACAGTAACCCTAAAATTGAAAAAATCATTCCAGCGCAGTTACACAGTCTTGCAGGAAAAAATGGTGCGATAGAAAGTGTTACGCTCAGTGATCTTGAGGGTGAAAAAATCACCCTCCGTGTTGATTGCTTGCTGCCATTTTTTGGATTAGCGGCCAGTCTAGGGCCCATTGCTGAATGGGGATTAAACGTAGAAAATCATGTTATTCCTGTAAACCAACAAACAGCACAAACAGCACAAGCAGGTATTTATGCCGTAGGTGATATTGCGGCCTATCCGCATAAATTAAAGCTTATTTTAACAGGTTTTGCAGAGAGCGCTCAAGCTGCCCATCATATCTGGCACCAACTTCACCCCAATCAAGAATTGCATCAGGAATACTCAACGACCAAAGGTATACCGAATTAATTTATTGGTTCATCGCTTGAAAGAACTCGTCATTACTCTTTGTTTGACGCAATTTATCAATGGTAAATTCAACCGCCTCCACTGTACCCATTGGGTTAAGAATACGGCGCAATACCCACATTTTGGACAATGTATCTTTAGTAACAAGTAGATCTTCTTTCCGTGTACCTGATTTTTGAATATCAATCGCTGGGAAGACACGTTTATCAGAGATTTTACGATCAAGCACGATCTCAGAGTTACCCGTACCCTTGAATTCCTCAAAGATAACCTCATCCATACGTGAGCCTGTATCAATCAAGGCTGTCGCAATAATTGTTAAAGAGCCGCCTTGTTCGATATTACGTGCCGCACCGAAGAAACGTTTTGGGCGTTGTAGGGCATTGGCATCAACACCACCTGTTAGGACTTTACCAGAGCTTGGTACAACTGTGTTATAAGCACGTGCTAGACGTGTGATAGAATCGAGCAAAATAATAACATCACGTTTATGCTCCACAAGACGCTTCGCTTTTTCCATGACCATCTCAGCCACTTGTACGTGACGTTGTGCAGGTTCATCAAAGGTAGAAGATATCACTTCACCGTGAACAGAACGTGCCATATCCGTTACCTCCTCAGGACGCTCATCAATCAATAAAACGATCAAATAGGCATCTGGGTGATTGGCAGCAATAGAGCTTGCAATATCTTGCAGCATCACTGTCTTACCTGTACGAGGTGGTGCAACAATTAACGCACGCTGACCAAAACCAATCGGTGAAACAAGCTCAATAATACGCTGAGTCATTGCTTTTTTCGTTGGATCTTGAAGTTCTAACTTAATTTTACGGTCAGGATAAAGCGGTGTTAAGTTATCAAAATTGATACGATGCTTAATTTTTTCTGCACCTTCATGGTTAATGCTGCTGACATGAACAAGTGCAAAGTAACGTTCATTATCTTTTGGCGCACGAATAGAGCCTGTAATCGTATCACCTGTGCGAAGACCAAAACGGCGCACTTGGTTTGGCGATACATAAATATCATCTGGACCCGGTAAGTAATTCTCTTCTGGAGAACGCAAAAAGCCAAAGCCGTCTTGTAGCACTTCGATAACGCCTGTGCCTGTGATCGGCACATCTTGTTCTGCTAGTTTTTTAAGGATAGCGAACATCATGTCTTGCTTGCGCATAGAGCCGCAATTTTCGACATCTAATTCTTCGGCAAAGGCTAGGAGTTCAGCAGGGGATCTTGATTTAAGTTCTTGGAGCTGCATAAGGGTTATGCTCTTCTTCTAGGTAGAGAGAGTTTGGCACTCTCTTATAGGTTTCATTATGGGTTAAGTTATTAAGCTTTAAGACTTCCAGTAAAAACGATGATTTTTTTAGTTTTACTATGCTCGTTGAGCGGCATAAATATTTATCATTGGATTGGAAATCATTAAAAGACCCCCCATGATTGCCATGAAAAAACTTTTCTGTCAATAGTTTTAATAATAAGGCTTGGAATTGCGTTTAATGACTTAAAAAAGAAATCAACACAATCGTATAAATCGCCACACCTAAAAGAATAAGGAATGGCTGGTAATTAGAAAAAATACCTTCTTTCGCTGTTGAAGCAAAACGTTCCCAAGCTTGGGACATCGTTAAGGCCACAAAGTCACCTTGCGAAAGCAAGCCAACAACATCACCCTTATCATCAACGATCGGCAAGTGACGGAAACGGCCTTGCGACATACGGCGCATACAATCCATAATCTGATCGTCTGCCTTGGCTGTTTTAAGATCTTTTGTCATCACATCAACAAGTTTTGTTTTTTCAATGCTCAACCCAGCACCAGCGACACGATTAAGAATATCACGCTCAGTCAAAATACCTGATAATTTACCTTTATTCGTAATAAGGATTGAACCCACACCACGCTGACACATAGCATCAATGGCTGCAGCTAAACTGCTTGATTGCTCAATCGTTAAGACTTCAGCTTTATCTTTAAATTCTGGCATATCTGTAATACGCATGAGCATGTTCTCCTTTAAAATTGATTAGAATAAAATAGCACAATTTTAGAAAAAGAGAAGGGTCAGCTTGTTTTTATATGCTTTTTCTTCATCGCATAAAGTATCGCTATAAATACCCAAAAGCCTGTGAAACGAATGTTCTGGTGAACGAGCCCATGGCTAAAAATACTCGCCATCAAAATCCAATAAGATAAGGGCGAACGCCATAACACACTTACTACAAAGATAATAAAATATCCTAAACCTACAACACCATAACTAAACAAAATAGTCGGCAAGGCTGCGTGCAACTCCATATATTTATAATCGGGTGCAAAGCGATCAAACGCACCCTCGCCAGCGCCTAAGATTAAATATTCAGGGTTAGCTGGAATACGCAAATACCCTCGCCCCGCTAATGAATCATCTTGCTCTTTACCCAATGTATCAAGCCGATCAACAACAGGAGAAAAAGCCTTGGCGGCATAATCACGTAAGGCAAAATTTGGATTGATAAATCCGTAAGCAACAATAATGACGCCTATTAAGCATAAAATAATGCGCCACAAATTCTTTGTTTTAAGGGAAAATATATAAACAGCGAGCACAAATGGAAACACCAACAAAAATGCTTTTGACAAAGATAATGCACCGATAAAACCGCATAAACTTAACCATATATAATCACTGGGTTTAAAAGACTGCTCTTTCAAAACATATAAGCTCGCAGCCACCAACAACGCCCAATAACCCAGCTGATTGGGATTATTAAATGTCCCGATATTGCGGGAACCAAAATCACCCGCAAAAATCAAATAAACAGCTTGAATGACAAGGCTAATAATAAAGCCATACCGCAGCATACGCTTTGTCTGCTCTGGTGCCTTAGTAAACAAGATCATAAAAAAAGCGAACACACCGGCATTGTAAATATAGGTAAGGCTACTGAGTAAAAAGCGGTTATCGGGTGTAAAGATAAAATGATATAAATTAATGGCACAAACCAATCCAACAAAGCCAATCAAGCTCAGCGATAATTTAGAAAACATCAACTTATTGCGAATGAGCATCATGGATGAAGCTGCCAAAATACCGAACATCATCAAAAAATCAGCTGGTTGCGGCAGACCACTTTGCACCACATAAAAAGGGCTTAGGACAATATAAACAAAGCCTATAAATAGTAAAAACTGAGGAACGTTCTTATGCGCCATTGCAAAAGTATAGACGGGGTTTTAAAGCCCCAAAAGAGAAACTTGAAAAATCCATCATTTTGGCCTATTTTGCTCCATATAAAAGTGCTCATTAGAGGCTTTGATACAAACGTGCTTTAGAAAGGCGACCCGTAATGACTAGATTAACGCTGTTTGACAGCCCCCTTTTTCTCGGTTTTGACGAGATTGAACAAACCTTTGCCCGCCTTCAAAAATCCTCCCATGAAGGTTACCCACCTTATAATATCGAACAAATTGGCGAGATTGGCCTGCGCATTACAATTGCTGTGGCTGGTTTTACCATGGATATGCTTGATGTTGAAATTGAGAATAAACAACTCACCATTCGTGGCCGCCAACAGGGAAAATCAGAGGAAGAAGAAGACCGTATTTTCCTTCACCGTGGTATCGCTGCTCGGCAATTTCAACGTAGCTTTATTTTAGCTGATGGCATGGAGATTAAAGGCGCATGGATGGATAATGGCTTACTCAATATTGATATGGAACGTGTCGTCCCCGTTTCAACAGCACAGAAAATTGCTATTCAAGGCCCAAAGAAATCATCAAGCAAAAAAGCTGAAGGTTATATTGATATCGATCAAAAAGACTAAGACTTAACCTAATTCTTTCTTTGCCCAAACTGGCACACTATCACGGCGTCCCGTCTTAATCGCTTCTTCCAAACGAGAGCTAGAATAGAAATTATCTTCAGCGCATGGAATAATCTCTACGCGACCAACAAGATCAGAGCCGATAATTGGCTGACCCTCATAGTCATGTCCTTTAAACATGACATCAAAATCCATCGCACCTAAAATATTCTCATGATAAAAACTATCCGAAACAATAACGGCATCAACAGTTTCTAACCCAGCGATTGTTTGCGCGCGTTTTGTTTCTGTAATATATGGTCTCATCTCGCCTTTTTGTTCTGTTACCGTACGGTCAGAAGCGATAATGACAACAAGACGATCACATTGCTTTCGCGCATCTTCTAAAAACGATACATGTCCAGGATGCAGAATATCAAAAACGCCACTTGTTACGCCAACCGTCAATCCCTTATCTTTATAATAAGCTACAGTATCCGCCAGAGTATCAATATCACTGGCAACTTTCTTTTGAAAAGAACGTGTTGGTGTTAAACGTGGTGATTTCTCAGTATAATGGGCATACACAATATCAAATAAAGAATATTGATCATGGTGCAATAAATTCACCTTACGTTGCGCAAAATCAGCTAATGGAAAAATCTTAACATCGCCAACTTCGGGTAAATCCGTATCTGGATTACATGTTTGAACGGCAACAGCGGCGCGATAATCCTCATCATGTTCCATTTTTTCAACATGTTCCAATACAGTCGGCACTTCATCTTTGGTAAGTTCAAGCATCAAGCCAATCACAATCCGTACCTCTCCCCATGGCAGCTTTAACGTTAGTGTGTCCATCGGCTTCAGACGAGATGGGTCAATCTCAAGCAAAGGCATACCATTAGCTGTCTTGAACTCTTCTTCACCCTCTCTTGCGGCGCCTACCCGTGGATGCTCGGGGACATCTTCAGCAGCGTCAACTTTTGAACTACCAGGTGTATGTGTCAATGTAATGAAGCCACCAGGTATCATATAAGATGGCTCAGATGGTTTATAATGCGCCCCAGCTTCAGCCACTAATGTCTTAATTTCACCCTCATGAGGAAAGGTCACAACGATGCCACATCCAACGCTAGCCTTAGCAACTTCTTCAATGACCGGACCATCTAAAGTGCTCCAAACAGGCAAATTCGGCCATATATCTTTTACAAGCTGACGAATAACTTCCTTACGGGCTTTATCGTTTAAAGATGCATTAGAAAAGGTATCTAAGAGCTCCTTTTTTATGTCGGTTATTTTTAACTCTAATGCGTCCATAATGTATTCCTTCATTTTATATTTATGAAAAAGATTAAGAACTGCCCACTATTCTGTCAATACCATTTCATTAAAAAGCCTTATACTTTTTACGTTTTCTTCAGTATTATAGACCATAATAGGGTCTAATGGGGAAAGGGCGTTTTTTTCGTGGTTATGGCGAATCAAAAACAACATCAAAGTAAAAATACGTCATTGGAAGATCTGGCACAGGATCTGGCTGGGCAACCTATTGTCTTTAATAAAAAATCAAGCGCTGCGCCAAAAATAACCTCGATAGAGGCCGCTTTCCGTTCATCGGACCCTGTTTTAGCAGCTCTTTACAAAGATTTAAAAAATAGCATGGATAATTATAGCACAGCTCGCAGTGCTTACGGCGATGATGATGCCATGCTTGAGATTATTGCCGACCAAGTTGATTCCGCTCGCTCTGCCTATGATACACGTCTTTTAGAGCTCAAAGCCAATCGTGGCATGATTGCCGAGGGGCTTATGCGCTATAAATCAGCCCAAGAGACAGATGATGAAGAAAAACGCTTAAAGGCAATTGAGAAAAAAGAAGAAGCTATCCGTGAACATTGGCGTCAATGGTATATGCGCCTACGCATTGCCCAGCAACAGCGAGGGAAAAATGCCATTTGGGGCTGGTTGCTTGTATTACTTTTATTTTGGCAAGCACAGCACCACCGTAAACATCTACAATCTATTCAAAAACGTATTTGATTTAGTTACGTTCTATGTAATATTAACAATATCAACTTGTAATAATCAAAAAGAGTTATTTTGTGGTTTCAACAAACGAAGTTTTAAAAACAAAAGAAATAGCTGATAAGGCGCTCAAGCGTATTGAAAGCTCAGATCTTGCGCCAACACCCCAAACCTATGCGCTATGGTATCAATATTATGCTGAGAGCAATTTTGAACTAGGTCGAGCAGTTGACGTTATTCTGCGTAAGAGCAAGAAATTGTCTGAACAAGATTGTGCTGAACTCTACCAAAAATATATCAACGAAGGTCAATCTGATGAAATGATCTTAAAAGCAGAGGCCACTGTTGCGCAGATCATGGAAGATGTCGCAAAAATCATTACAGGCGCTCAAACAAATACAGGTAGCTATGGGAATGAGTTGAAAAAAACCAATCAAAGCTTAGGCAAAGTTCAAAACATCAATGATCTAAAAAAAGTTGTGACAGATATGGTTGCAACAAACAAAGAAGTTTTGGCAGAAAATCAGAATCTTGAACAAGAATTGTCACAATCAACAAAGCGCATGGATGATCTTAAACAAGAGGTTGAGCATGCTCGTGCAGAAGCCAAACAAGACGCTTTGACCAATCTTCTAAACCGTAAAGGGTTTGATGTCGTGATGAAAGAATCGTTGGCCTATGCCAAAAAGGAAAGCCGTGCGATGTCACTGCTCTTAATGGATATAGATCACTTTAAGAAATTTAATGATACCTATGGTCACCAAGTTGGCGATCAAGTTCTGAAATTAGTGGGTCGTACACTTATTGAAGGTATTAAAGGTAAAGATACGGCAGCCCGCTATGGTGGTGAAGAATTTGCCGTCATCTTGCCAGAAACCAATATGACCGCCGCCATTGCCGTAGCTAATGCCCTGCGCCGTGCCATTGCTAATAAAGAACTGGTTAACAAAAATACAGGCGAAACATTAGGCCGTATTACCATCTCTGTCGGTGCCGCCGAATCTGTGAGCACAGAAAAACCTGAAGAAATTATTGAACGAGCTGATAAAGCCCTATACATGGCTAAACAAAGCGGTCGTGACCGTGTTTGTGTAACACCCAAACCTGATGTTTATTCAGATTCAGACCAATATACAGCTTAAATTTATAGATATATCTTAAGAATGTCTCCACCAAGCTTGCTCATTAATTGAGTAGATTGGCTGGTAACGATTAATTTGTGAGGCAAGCACCGCACGGCTATTTTGATTATCTAAAACATAAGGGCCGTCTTCTGTATAAACAATTAAAACAGCATGCATCTGGTTTTTAACCTTATCCTTAACAATCGCTAAGCGCATTTGTGCTGGATTAACGCCCAATTGCTTTAATGCCACATATTTGGCCAGAGCAAAGTCTTCACAATCCCCGCCACGTGCAAAAAACTCTGATGGCGTTGCCCAATAATCTGACTTACCGTATAAATCAATATCCTCAATATACGGCATAGCATTGGCGAATGTATTAACTGCCTTAATTTTTTCAATAAGACTCAATCCTTTAAATTGCTGGATTTTGTTTTGCCAATTGCTATCTGGTGCAAAGCTAACACTACGATCTAACGCAACATGCCATTTTGTAAAGGCGGCTGTATTACTTGATCTTCTTTCAGATGAACCAAAAAGATTTTCATTTTTAAGAATTTGCCGAGAGAAGTCAGGCGCCCGCATCACTGATGCCGTCTGAACACGCTTAGTTTGAGACGAAAAGCTCGAACCAGATTCCGCACGCACTGTTTTAATACCACCCAAAGATGAAAAACCAATAACCAAACCAAGCGCCGTTGTTAATACACGACAACTCATTTGCTTCATTAATGTCTTCCATAGCGCAACAGGGCTAATAAAGCCAAGCTCCACCAAAACATCGCCAATACGGCCTTTAACTTGTTGCTGAAGTTTTAAGGCAATAACCAATTGATCTGGTGAAATTTTGCCTGATTTCACAAGTAAATCACCTAATCTATCAACCGATAATGGTATTGATAAATGCGACAGAAACCCTGATTTTTTACCTGATAACCCCAAAATAAACCCCAAATAATCTTATATATATGTAACAACCCTAAGGCCATCATAACGATATTTGGTTAGGAAAAGATTAACAAAAGATGCTCTTTTATCTTTCTTCTTAATAGCAACAAACAAGAAAGGTATCCGTTAAGCTAAGATATTGTTTTAATTAATAAATACGAGATAGATAAAATTTTATCTATTCTTTACATATTCTTTAACTATTTACAGTAGTCTAATAACAGTGAGAACAAATTGAGGGGATCTATTAATGACAAGAATTTTACTCGTAATAATGGCTGTAATGGGATTGAATGCAGCAGATGTGCCAGCAATGATCGGGGATCAGTTATCTTCTTTTGGTGGCGCAGGCGGTGAAGTCGCTAGCGCAGCAACAGCAGCTTTAGGTGATTTAATGGGTGGCGTTGCTTCTACAGGCATCAGCACACATAAAGTAACACAAGCATCAGTGATGCGCACAGGCAGCTTTAACATGGTTAAAACACAGCCAATCAACGTAGCACGTACAAATACGGTACGTCGTGGTGCTGGCCTAGGCATTAGCTTTTAAGTTTATCTCCTCTGATAAGTAATCAGATACCTAAGCCCCTCTGTGAGGGGCTTTTTTTATGCGCAATAGAGTGCTAAACTTTCTTAACAAAAGGACGATACTCATGGATATTGCGCTCTATATTTTCTTTGCCATCATCATCATTTTATATATTTGGTATGCCATTATCATTGCCCGTAAGAATAAGGCTGAAGAAGCTTTATCAGGTATTGAGGTGCAATTGCGCCGCCGCCATGATCTTATTCCTAATATCCTCAAAATTGCCCAAAAATTTATGGATCACGAAAAGGCACTGATTGAAGAAGTCACGAAACTCCGTGCCCAAGCAATTGATAAACAAGAAGCGGATAGTGCCATAGATGCGAAGGAGCTATTTGCATTAGAAGCTCAAATGAAAAGCATGATGGATCGCCTGATGATCTCGGTTGAAGCCTATCCAGATTTAAAATCAGATGCCAATATGCTTGAGGCACAACGTGCTTATCAAGATACAGAAGACAATATTGCTGCCAGCCGTCGTTTTTATAATGCAGCCATTAACAGTCTTCGTAATGCGACAATGATATTCCCTGGTATGCTCATCGCTCAAATGGCGGGCGTTAAAGACCTTCCATTTTATGAAGAGCCAGATCAAAACATTAAAAACCCGATTGATGCTGAAGATTTCCTAGCCTAAGAAAGCTGTCTTTTATGAATATTGATATCTTTATTCCCGTTTTTATTGCCTCCATCATTTTATGCTTGAAACCCGGCCCTTACCTTTTAGCCTTTTTATCCTTAGCTGCTGAAGGTAAATGGAAATCAATTTTTATCTTTTGGTTTGGTAGCAATATCGCATGGCTACCCCTTTATGCCCTTATGCTCAAAGGGGTCGCTTTTTTCCCAACTGGCTTTGGTATGTTATTTATCTTTTTGAAATCCATCGCCGCTGTTCTTTTCGTTTCAATGGGGGTGAAGTCTCTTTCAGATGCCGCCAATGCAGAGCCAAAAGATGCTGTAAGGAAAATGAAAGAAACCATTACCACTCAGAGTTTTTTCGCTGCGCTTGGCGCAGGCTTTATGGTCTCTTTAAGCAACCCCTATGACATTATTTTTGTGCTGGCAGGTATTCCTGCCCTAGTTGGCCAAACCATTTTTAGTGGTAGTGAGATCATTACTATTCTTGCCGCCGTTATGGCCGCCGATATTGTCACGCTCATTATTTATCTTTTACCTGTCGTGTTCTTTAGACAAATTCTAAGCCATACAATACTCGTTAAAATACGTTATTTAACGGCCTTTATGCTATTAGGAATTGGCGTCTATCTCTTTATCTCGATGATTACGCAATGGGATTTGGAAAAGGTTGGTCTTTTAGGGCAATTAAAACAATGGATATTTTATGCTTGATACATCATTACTACCTCTCTTTTTAGCTGTTATCGTTTTATGCTTAAAACCAGGGCCTTATATGATGGCCTTTATGAGTATGGCGATTGACGGCAAATGGAAATCGATGCTGGTCTTCTGGATAGGTTCAGTTATTGCGGGGACGGCCACCTATTTCTTTCTCTTAGGCACATTATCGCTGTTGCCGCCAAATTTTGGCTTTATTTTCTTATTTATGAAAGCAGCTGCCGCCGTAATGTTTGTCTCCATGGGATTAAGCGCACTAACACAATCTATTGACCAAACCAAAGAAGCTGCCGCCGAGACAAAAGAAAAAATTACCACCCAAAGCTTTCTAGCCACAATTTTTGCAGGTTTCTTTTTAACACTCAGCAATCCTTATGATTTAACGTTTATTTTAGCCGCTGTACCAACACTGGCCGGCACAACGCATTTTAGTTTTATGGATATTTTAATAATACGTGGGATCGTTGTGACGGCTGATATATTAATGCTCGCATGTTATTGCGTGCCACTTCTTTTTATCAGACGCGCTTTTTCTAATGAGCGGCTCAGACAACTTAAATTGGTGTCAGCCATTGCGATGATTGTTATTGGTATCTTTATCTTCGGTAATATGATTTACCATGTCACCACCCAAGGCGACCTCTATAATATAGGGCTGTTAGGATAGGATATTGATGGATTTGTTCATTCCTGTTTTCCTAGCCTTTGTGATTATCTGCCTACAGCCAGGCCCATATCTCATCGCTATGACATCATTAGCCTTAGAGGGAAGGTGGAAATCCCTAATTATTTTCTGGCTGGGTGCGGCAACGGCTGGAACCTGTATTTATTTCATTGTTTTAACAAGTTTTAATCTGATCCCTGATAATTTCGGTTTTATCTTTATGTTTTTAAAAGCCGCAGCGGCAGTGCTATTTGTTTCAATGGGTGTATCAAGTCTCAATCGTTCTTTCAAAGAAACAAAGAAGGCCTCTTTGAAAACCCAAGAGCGCATCACCTCTTCTAGTTTCGTACAAACAATGAGCTCAAGTTTTATTTTAACGTTAAGCAACCCTTATGTGATTAGCTTTATATTTGCTGGTATTCCAACCATTACAGGTCAAACAAGTTTTTCCATTATAGATATTCTCATTATCCGTACCGCCGTCATGTCGGCCGATGTACTTGTTTGGTCAAGCCTTTGTATACCACTTTTATTTTTAAGACATTTCTTTAGTGATACTGTCTTAAAAAAGATGAACCTGCTTTCAAGCCTCATTATGATCGGTATCGGCATTTATCTATTTATAACGATGCTCTTACCCGTTTTTTCAAATGGTGAATTGTATACCACTGGCTTATTAGGTTTTAAAACATGAGTTTGTTTTTACCAATGTTCTTAGCTTCTATTCCTTATGCGGCTAAACCAGGGCCACATTTTCTAGCAATGACCTCGCTTGCTGCGGATGGACGTTGGCGCACAATGCTTATTTTCTGGACCAGTGCCACGCTTGCCAGTTCTGTTAATTACTTTTTACTTCTAGCAGGCCTCTCTCTTATCCCTGAAGATTCAGCAATTCTATATATATTTATCAAAGCAATAGCAGCCATTTTCTTTGTTTCTATTGGTGTATCCGATCTACAAAAAATTAACCATATCGACCATAAGGCCGTTAAACAGCGCAAAGAAACAATCACCAAAGCAAGTTTTTTTAGCACCCTAAATTCAGGTATCTTTCTAGCTTTCAGTAACCCTTACGCAATTGTCTATGTTTTAACCGTTATTCCAGCGATCACAGGACAAACGTCTTTCACATTGTGGGAAATTTTTATCGTGCGCTCCGCTGTCATTACTGCGGATATTGTTGTGCATTGCTGTATTTCAGCACCACTCTTACTTTTACACAAAAATCTCAAAGACCATCTTATCATTAAAATAAAATATATTTCGGCCTTCTTAATGATCGGTATCGGCATTTTAATTTTTATCTCAATGGTAACGCAGTGGGATTTATACGGCACTGGCCTTCTGCAGAAATTTATCGAATGAATTTATTCTTACCGATGTTTTTAGCTGGTCTTGTTTATATGCTCAAACCTGGGCCATATGTTCTGGCTATGGGGTCATTAGCCCTAGATGGACGTTGGAAATCAATGATTATCTTTTGGGTTAGCTCAATGATCTCTGACACTTTTGCTTATCTCTTATTACTTATAAGTATTTCTGCATTACCAGAGAATTTTGGTTTTGTTTTTATTTTTCTTAAAGCCATTGCAGCTGTATTCTTTGTGATAATTGGTATTAACGGGCTTATGAATGCTGACAGAATTGATAAAATATCTGCCGATAAAACAAAAGAAAAAATGACATATCAGAGTTTCTGGGAGAGCTTTGGCGCAGGTTTTATGATATCCCTAAGCAACCCATTTAATATCATTTTTGTCGTTGCGGTTGTACCAACCATCGTTAATCAGTTCACCTTTACTGTACTTGATGTCTTGATTATTCGCTTAGCTGTCGCCGCCGCCAATGCAGTGATTGTTATCGCTTATTGCACCCCCATTATGATGATGAGACATTTTCTCAGCCATAAGTTCTTACGCTGGATAAAAACTATTTCAAGTCTCGCAATGCTGGGAATAGCCGCTTACATTTTTATTAATATCCTGACACAATGGGATTTGTATAATGTTGGTCTATTAGGAGATAAAATAAATGTTTGAAACACTTTTTATACCAATGTTCTTGGCAGCTATTGTTTTGATGCTTAAACCTGGGCCGCATTTTTTGGCAATGACCTCGTTGGCTGCTGATGGGCGTTGGCGGACAATGAGTGTCTTCTGGGCCAGTGCAACGATCGCCAGCACTTTAAACTATTTCCTTTTACTCGGTGGCCTATCTCTGATTCCAGAAGGCTCAGGGATGATTTACATTTTTATTAAATCAACCGCCGCCATCTTCTTTGTTTCTATGGGTATTTCTGATCTGCAAAAAGCCAGTGATGTTGATTATGCTGCTGTTGAAAAGCGCAAAGAAACAATCACTAAAGCCGATTTCTTTAATGCTCTTGCCACTGGTGCTTTAACAGCCTTGAGCAATCCTTTTGTTATCTTATTTGTTTTGACCGCTATTCCAGCCATTACAGGGCAGACGTCTTTTAATTTTTGGGAAATAGCGATTGTTCGCTCTGCTGTTATTGCTGCCGATATTGTTGTGCTGCTATGTTTTTGTACACCGCTTCTCGTAATGCATAAAAAGCTTAATCATAAATTCATTGTGAAAGTAAAATATATCTCTGCTCTTCTGATGATCGGTATAGGAATATTCTTATTTATATCCATGATAACGCAGTGGGATTTATATGGATCTGGATTATTGAGCAAACAATAAAAAAACGAGGCCAAAGCCTCGTTTCATAAATTATATTTACGATTTAGCCTAAATGAATCGAATTTGCTGTTTGAACGACAAAATCAATAAAGGGCTGTCTATGTTCAAAAGCAGCAACTGTAGAAAGACAAGATAATGCTGCAGGAAGCGTTGTCGTGTATTTCAATTTTTTTTCTGATAATTGTTTTGCTGTCCCAACAATACCAATTGACGCCACAAACGCACTCACTATAAGCGCACCCAAATCCGATGTCATCGTATCCATACCATCTAAAAGCTTATAAACGATATAGCCACCACCGAGCATTACGCCATTGCTAACCGAGTCAAATACATTCGCTAAGGATTTAAGAAACCCAGGATTTTCCTTTTTCTTTTCTACCGATTCAACACCTTCGATTCCCAAAGAGTTACTACCAAAACCTCTTGAATCATCTACTTCAGCCATATTTATTTCCTCTATATAAAGTTTTATGATTTCTTATAGAGGGATGCGTCAATTTATGTCAATACAAAAAATGTGATTTATGCTTTTTTAATAAAATTCTTTAAGACTCTTTTGCGGCCAGCCTTCTCAAAGGAAATATCGATCTTATTCCCATCAATGTGTAGGATCTTACCATACCCAAATTTATCATGGAAAATCCGTGCGCCGACAGCCAATGTGTCACCTGCATCATTGGTGGTTGGACGGACAATATTGGGTAGTGGATCGGCCCCTGCACTTACACGATGATTATTCTGCCCAGAACTATCCCAATGCGATGAGCGGCCAAAAACCTCGTTCTGAACATCGACAACCTCATCCGGCAGTGCCGCCAAGAAGCGTGACGGCATCGCATTTACCCATTTGCCATAGACCATGCGATTGGCGGCATGAGAGATATAAAGTCGTTCTCTGGC
>MDSV01128890.1_pt1 | contig 42788 bp, 23 predicted proteins | sample 810851 | NCBI WGS metagenome assembly MDSV01 (sample SAMN05326640, study PRJNA326480) | marine metagenome | isolation source: seawater | place: Atlantic Ocean: North East | collected 2012
CCTCCAGGTAGGTCTTGCCCTTCTTGTGCTTCTCCAGGTCCTCCTCCATGGACGCGTCCGAGGCCTTCACCTCCTTCCAGTCCATCGCGCTCTTGTCCAGCACGTTGAGTTTCCGCCGCTTCTCCATCTGCAGCAGCACGGCGTCGAGCCCGCCCTGCTTTTCCGCCGCGTCGCGGCGCGCCGCCGCCTTCGCCTCGCGCGAGCCGCTCTCGTACGTCTTCGTCACCTCCATCTGCTTCCCGGCGAAGTTCCGCGTCTCTTTCACCTTCACCACGCCGTCCGTGCGCTCGCGAGCCACCACGCGAACCACCCCGGCGGCTTTGTCGATGGCGGCGCGCGCCTCCGCCAAACGCGCCGCGCGCGCCTCTTTCGAAACCGGCGGTTTCTTTCCCGATGCGCCGCCGAGCAACGCGCGCCACTCCCTGTCATCCACCGCCTTCGGCGCGGTCTTGCCGCCCTTGACAACCGCGCCGGTGCGCGTGCGGTTAAGCCGCGCGAGCATGTCCAGCGCGGCCTTGCCTTTCGCCGCGCCGGCGGCGCTCGCCTCGGCGCCCTTCGCGCCGTGCAACGCCGCCCACGCCGCATCCGCGGACGCCTTGCGCTTCGGCGCCAGCTCGCCGGCGGCGTCGAACGCGTCGTCGGGCTGATCGCCGGCGCCCATCGTTTCCTCGCGAGGCGGCCGAGAGGTCGCAGGCGCCGAACGCGCCACACCCGCGCGGTGGGAGAATGGAAACGCCGGGGCGGTGGTCAAGAGGATCTCGACGATCGAACGCGAAAGAAATCAAATCGGTCGTTCGCGACTGCGTGACTTCGTCTCGAGTTCGGCGAAATCACGCCGCCCCGGGCGCGCCCGCGTTCGACGACGTTCCCGGGTACCGTACCGCACGCGTAGAAAAGGCACACCCACTACGGAGCTACGAAAGTACTAACCTATCGACGCGCCTCTCTCAGATCAGCCCCTGGCGTTTCAGGTCGTCGTAGGTCTTCTTGTTGTACACGTTCCCGTCCGCGTCCTCGTACTCCTCGTCCACCTCCTTGTCCCACTTCCCGGTGCCCTTGCTCTCGAGGGACTTGTGCAGCGCCAGCGCCTCGGCGATGGTCGTGACCTGCGCGTTTTCGTCAAAAAGTCGCGCGATTAAAAAGGAGAGGGGCGTTTTCGTCAGCGAAGATCGTGCGCGCGACAAGAGCCGACGCCGCCGTCTTTTCGTCGACGGCGTCGTTCGCTTTCATGTGACGAAAATCGCACCGCGCGTGGGTCAGGTTACGGGTTTTCTAGGCCCTAGAGCGTGTGCGTCATCGAGTAACGTCCGTGCCCAGTGCGTGTGTCCATCATGCCCGACGCGCGAATTCGAAAAACCGACGCGGGAAAAAACGACTCGGCGCGTCGGCGTTTTCGTCGTCTCGTCGGAAAAAAACGCGAAGCGTACCTCGGCGAACGCCTTCGTGTTGGGGATCTTCAGACACCGCATGCCGTGCTGATGCCTGGGCTCCTTGAAGTGCCGCTCGTAGGCCCTGCGCCCCCAGTAGGAGTAGTTGCCGCAGATCTCGCACGTGAACTCCAAGTTGAGTCCGTGCAGCTTGTACAGCCAATACGGGATGGGTTTCCCGTCCACCCCGAGCGGCAGGCGAAGCGGGTTGTTGACCGGGTCGTCGCGCGCGTCGTCGTCGTCCGACTCCGACGCCACGAAGTCGCTGTCCTCCTCGTTCTCCGCCTCGAGCTCGGCGGCGCTCAGCGTCTGCTTCTTCTCCACCTGCGCCTTGGTCGCGTCCAGGGTCCCCCGCAGGCGCTCGAGCAGAGCGACGACGGCGCGCTCCGCCGCCGCCACCGCCTTGGCTCGCTTCTCGGCGCGCACCGGGTCCGCGGCCGCCACCGCCGCGCCCTTCGCGAGGAGGTGCGCGGGCACGCCTTTCGGCCACGTGCCCGGGTCGCGCACGGACGCGTCCAGCGCGCTCACGGCGAACAGACGCTCGAGCCGCTGCGCCTCCGTGCCGCCGATTTTCGCGCCGAGCGCGGCGAGGCGCGCCTTCACCGCCTCGGGGTCGCCGCGGACGCGGCGCGTCACGTCCTCCAGCGACGCCGCGCCGCGCAGCTCTTCCAAGACCGAGCCGACGGACAGGTCTTTGACGATTCCGGAGTCGCCCGAAACGCCGCGGTCCTCCCACCCGGCGACCGCGCCGGCGGCCCAGGCCTTCTCGAAGCCGCCGGGCTCGTCGTCTTCGCCGCCCGGTCTCGGCTCCGCGAAGCGCAGGGGCGCGACTTTCTCGAGGAACCCCTGGAGGTACGCGCGCGTGGACTCGAGGTACGCCGCGTACGCGGCGCTGAACTTCCTGGCGCGCGGGATGGCGGCCATCTGCGCCGCGCCGACGTCCGCCAGGAACGCGACGTACGAACACTCGGCGTCGCCGAACGGCGCGTTGCGGAACGCCAGATGCTGCGCGTGCAGATCGAGGAACCGGCCGTGGCCCTCTTCTCCCGAAAACGTCAACGGCGTGTCCGCCTCGAACGTGCGCACGAACGCGTCGGGATGAGGCGCGAACATGCCCGGCCTTTGCTCGTGGTACGCGCGTATCTCCTCGAGCCGGCGGAAAAAGGACGCGAACGCCGTCGAGTCAGTCGGCGTCGGGTCGGTCTCGTCGTCGTTCGTCGGATCCGCGGACGACGGAGACGTCTTATCGAGGATCCCGAACGACGCCAGCTCCTCCGCGCGCGCGCGATCGGCGTCCGCGTAGGTGGCTCGGAGCCGCTTGGCGTTCGCCGCGATCGCATCCAGCGCGCGGTTCACGCGGTGGCCCTGGCGCAACCGCTGCTTGTGCGTGATCGCCTCGGCTTTCAAGTCGGAGACGATGAATCGCTCCAGACGTTCGCACTCCTCGTGCGCCTCGCGCGTCTGCTCCAGGAGAGTGGACGCCATCACGACCGCGCGTCTCCGGCTCGATCACGGGGTGGTCGGTCCGCGGCGAACGGCGGGGGCTCGCGAACCCGTCGGGAGATCCGTCGCGCACCCGGCGCCCGCGCTCGCGGTCTGACGACGGGAATTCAGGGTTTGCGCGTCGCCGCGTCCGTCGAAAACGCGAGTTTTGGTTATTTTCGGGTTTTGGGCGTTGGGGGGGCCGTGAAAACGTAGTCGTTCGGGTCTAACGGGTCTACCTCGCCACCGCGGTCCCCTGCCGCAGCAGCATCTGCTGCTGCTTCTTGAACGACTCGAGCTCCTCCGTCTTCCGCGCGCGCGTCGCGTCAACCTCCGGCTCGGCGTACTTCTGGGACTTCTTGAACGTCTCCTTCCCCTCCGCCTCCGCGGCGTCGTCGCCGCCGCCGCCGCCCTCCACCCACGGCGCGCGCTCGCCGCCTTCGCGGGCCCTCGACCCGGCGAACACCCGCGCGCACGCCGCGCGCCACGCCCCCGCGGGATCGGCCTCGGCGGAGACCGCGCCCGCCTCCCCTTTCGGCGCGCCGATGAGACGCGCGGTGTCCTGCCCGAGCACCACCGTCACGTCCCGCAGGTGGTCGAAGACCGGCTCGACTTTTTTCGGAAACGGCTTGTCGGCGCCCGCGAACACGCAGTGGTTGAGAAACGCGCGCAGCTTGTGGAACGACGACGAGTCGTGCGGGCTGTGCGCGTCGCTCGTCGTGACTCGTTCCCGGTTCAGAGTCGAACCGGAACAGTCGACGTAAAACAGAGACGCGCCGTTGAAGTGCGCTAAGCTTCGCAGCGCACGCGACAGCACGCGCCGCGGCTCCGCCTCCTCGCGCCTGTGCAGGTCCGCTTTGGTGCACGCGACGACGACCTGCACGCCCGCGAAGCGCTCGGAGGTGAGAATGCCGGCGGAGAGGTCATCAGGCGATGTCTCCGTCGACGAACCCGATTCGTCGAATGCGTCTCCGCCGTCTCTCGCGGTCTCTCGCGCGACGTTCGCGAACTGTTTCTTGTGTCTGTTCCGCAGCTGCTCGGGCAAACGCGAGCCGCGCTTTTGGAGTTTGTCAAACGTGCGGTCCACCGCGGCGCGCGTTCGCCGCAGCCAGTACTCCAGCGTGGGCACCGCCTCGTGCGGCTTGGAGAGGTCCACGCAGATCAGCGCGGTGGCGGTGGTGACCTGCCGGGGGCCGAAAAACACGCTCTCCTTGGAGGAAATCGCGTCCGCGAACGACTTGGTGCCCGAGATCTCAAACACGTGCGCGACATCCTTGCGGTCGGACGCGCCACCGCGCGCTCTGCGCGCGTAGTGGTACTCCATGCCCTCGCCGGGGCGGGGCGGCGCGCCGTCGCCGCGCCCATCCCCGCCATACAGAATGCGGCGAAGCAGCGTGGTCTTTCCCGAGCCGGTCGCGCCCATCACGAACAGAACCGCGTCCGGTCGCCCGACGTCGCCGCGCGCCTTGGCATCGGCTTTGTTGCGCGCCAGGACGTCGGTCCAGATGTTCTCCTGGCCGGGCGCGAAGGGCGTCGTGGGGGGAGGCGTCGTGGACGCGCCGCCGGGGCGCGTCTCGGGCACCGAAGACATCGCGGAAAACCGCGCCGCGAACCCGAGCCGACGCCGGCGCGAGCGCGCGAGGGCTCTGCGCCGAGCGCGGTCGAGCTCTTCGTCATCTCGTCAACGGCTTTCGTCGCTTTTGGCTCGCGACCTGCCGACCCGCGTTTTTGAAGTGGTCGACCGAGAAAACTGTCGAGCTGTCGAGTGACGGAAGATCTACCACTAACGAGACACGAACGCCGTGCCGGCTCGTCGCCGCAGTCTTCCGCGCGCGCTCGAGCGGGCGTCCGACCGCGTGACGCGCGAACGGACGCGCGACGCGAGAGGCGCGCGGACGCGGCGGCGGCGCGGTCCTGGTCCAGTCGCGGGTGTCACCTGTCTCGACGCTCGATGGCCGCGACGAGCCCCGCGGGCAGCGCCGCGCCTCGCCTCCGCTCCGTGGACAGCTCCTCCGGTGACGTGGAGGCGGCCGGCGCGCCTCGCGCGGAGCACAAGGAGCACAAGGAATCGCATCAGACGCGTTCGCGCGCGGTCGGGAGCTTGGCGCACGTCGCGGCGACGGCGTTGAAACGCAAGAACGCGGTGATTCGCGTCGCGGTGGCGGCAATCGTCGCGTTCTTCGCCGCGGCGGGCGTCGCCAAGGCCACGAGGCGCTTCCTGTTCCAATCGGATATCGCGGGGCACTGCGACGCGTTGCCCTCGACCGCGCGCGTGGCGGTGCTGCTCGTGGGCTCGCCGCGCGCGTTCAACCGCACGCACTGTTCGTTCGCGCGGCGGGTCGTGAAGCCGCTGCGCGATCGCGGCCACCCGGTGGACGTCTTCTTCTCCTCCACCGAGCCGTTAGCGGACGAGCGCCACGGCGCGGGCGCGGAGCGCGCGGCGCTGCAGAAGCTCCAGAGCGACCACGACGTGTCCTTTACGATCATCGACGTGGCTGCCACCGCGCGCGCGCCGGAGTCGTGCGCGGCGGCGCTGCGGGAACGATTCGACGCGAGCGCGCCGTCGAACCGACACGAAAACGCGCGCGGAGCTTTGGAGACGACGCCGGAGGCTTTTTTGACGAAGGAGGACGCGTCCTCCTCCGCGGATAGTGAAACGACGACTGTCTCGTTTTTTTCTTCCCCGCGGGCGTTCGGCCGTTCCGGCGATGTCGTCTCCGAGTACCTGCTCGCGCTTCGCGCGCGCGCCGCCGCGGACGCGTCGCGGCGGAAGCGCGCGCAAGGTTTTCCGGATTCGCCGCACGCGTGGATTGTCGCGGCGGACGCCGCGCACGCGTACGCGGACGACGTGCCGGTCCACGCGCTGTGCGCCGTGCCCGGCGGCCGCAGGCTGCTGGCGCCGTGGGTGCGCGCGCGCGGGGGCGTGAACGACCGCTTCGCCATGGGGCAGGTGCCCGCCATGGAGGAGTACGCCGGGATGTACCACGCGCTGTGTCCGGAGGACGACGCGCTCGACGTCGGAGACGACGGCGAAAAAAAAAACGCCGCGGAGAAGAGACGCGGAAGAGCGGAGGAGGCGAGCGTCGCGTTCGCGGCTTCCGTGCCGCGCGGCGTGGACAGCACGGAGCGCCTGCTTGCGTGGCACATGCGCCGCAGGCACGTGGGCGTGGACACCGACGCGCTGTACCGGTTCGTGCCGTACGAGACGCCGGCGGACCCGACCAAAACGCTGGACGACGAGGACTGGCCCAACGCGCGTCTCGGGCGGAGCGCTTTCAACCCGAGCCGCGGGAACTTCGACGCGCTCGTCGAGGAGACGGAGCTATGCGGCGCGGCGACTCTGGAGTGACAAGATTGGTTTTTTTCTTTGACGGAAGAACACGTTCGACGACGTGCGTTTGTATGTTAACACGGTGTTGTCACGGCGCTAAGCGTCTTCCGCGCCGCGCCGGCGTCGACGTCCCGGGTCGCGACGCGGCGCTCGCGCTCTTTTTGGACGTCCGCCTCGCGCGCCGGCGTTCGCGCACCCGCGACGCCGCGGCGCACACGAACAGCGCCGCCGCGGCCATCCCAACGCGGTCCGCCGGCGCCGTCGCCGCGAGCGCTTCCGCGAAGCCGCGCAGGGTGTGCGACGCGCTCGAAAAAGAACCCGTGACCGATAGGGACCCGGCGGCTTTTTTTTCTTCGTCGCCGTCGCCGTCGCGCGTCGGCGCGCCGCCGGCGCGGCGCGCCGGCTTTTTGACTAAATTCCCATACGAGACGTCGTCGTCTCCGTCGTCGCGCGCGTCCGACTTAGCGAACGAGCTCTCGGGGTTCACGGGGTTCACGCGGTTCATAGGGTTGATCATAGGATCGGCGTGACCCGCCACGAACGTTTCACCCCCACCTTTCCCCGCGTTCGCCACCTCGCGCCTGCGCTCGGCGAAGACGTCTCCGAGCGCGGCGAGCTCCGCGGCGGCTTCGGCGCCCATCCGCTCGCGCCAGTTGGTCGGCCGCGTCTCGACCGTCGCGGCGGCGCGCGCGCTCGACCACCCGCTGGACGCGTAGGAGACGCGCGCGCGCGTCTCCTCGTCCTGGAACGCCAGCGGGTCGTTCGCGCCGCACCCGAGGCGCCCCTCGTTCCCGGGGTGGCCGCCCAAGGTGGTCGAGAGCGCGCCGAAGTCCACGTCCGACCGGCGGGGCGGGGGACGCCACGAGTCGCCGTACGGCGCGTGCGGCGCCGAGGACCGCTTCGAGCCGTCGGCGGGGGTCAGGCCGGTGTCGTCGTCCTTGTCCGCCAAGAACCGCAACATCCGGAGCAGAAGCGGGAAGCACTCGCTCGCGGAGTGCGACGAGTCGAGACAGTTCGAGTCCCCGAACACGGCGACCCGACCGGCGGATCCGGTGGATCCGCCGGCGCGGTTGCTCGCCGATCCCAACGCCGTCTCGTCCAAAAACGCGGCGACGGCGAACTCGGCGTTGGCGGGCTTCGTCTTCGTCTTCGCCTTCGCCGCGACTTCGGGACTGTTCTCCGCGCCGTCGTCCCCGTACACCCCCGGCGCGTTCTTGGCGTGGTCGGCGAGGTGCGCGACGTGCACGTGCGCGTGCGGCGGCGCCGCCGCGATGTCCGCGCCGGTCGCGTACACGATGGGCTCGCCGGACTTGAGCATCGCCGTGCCTTTCAACAGTCTGTCCCCGAGCGCGACGCCGAACGGCGCGAGCAACTCGTTGAGCGCCGGCACGTTCCCCCCGCCCGTCACCGGGGTCCAGTGCGAGTGCGTGTTGTCGTCGAAGAACCGCATGGACTCCATCTGCTTCACGTTGAACCACTCCGCGAACACCGCCACGCCCAACCCTTCGTCGCGCACGTCGCGTTCGAGCTTCTCGATCTCCGCCCGGGAAAACTCTTCCTCCGAGTCCACCAGCAGGAGCGCGCCGTACTCGCGCGCGTCGAAGCATGTCAAAGGCGAGCCGAGAATTTCGACGAAGTATCCTGCGGCGCGCATCGCGTCGTACGCGGCGTGGAAGTTGGTGTGCGGGTGGTCGCCGTGCCAGTCCAATATGTCCGCCTTGACGTCCAACGAGTCGCGCGGGACGTACCCCGGCGGGTACCGCACCGAGTGGAACTGCGACCAGAGCACGCGCCGCGCGCGCGGCGGCGTCGGCGCCACCGAGAATCGAACCGGCACAGAAACGCGGCTCGACCGGATTTCCGTCTCGCCGCGGCCGGGAGGGCTCTGGACCGTGAACACGATTTGACCGGTGGCCGTGCCCGTCAACGCCTTCGCGCTGTCTTTCACGCGCACGTACATCGCCAGGAACCCGCTCCAAGGCCACAGCGTCTCCGAAAAGTCGAACCGGAAATCGAGGTGCGCGCCGAGGTCGCTCGGGTCGTCCTTCGGATCCGCCGGCTCGAACCTCGGCGGCTCCGCCAGCCACCCGCCGAGGCCCATCCCGTTGACGATGGTGGCGTTGAACATGAACGGCATCGCGCCGTGGTACAGCGGCTGCGCACAGTGCGGCCACGCGTACGGGCAGGAGGCCTCGTGCTCGAAGTCCAGCGACCCGGGGACGAGCGACGCCCGGGGCGCGTACGCGCGCAAAATCTCGAAGGCGTTGACCAGGTTGAGCTTCCCGGCGCCCTGCGCGTACATGGACCGGTCGCCGGCGGCGGTGAGGCGCACGGCGCCCTCCACCAGCGCCTGCTTCATGGAGGCGGGGTTTAGGATGTCCCACCTCTTCTCGGGAGGGACGGTGGACGCCAGGAGCGTCACCGCGCCCGCCACGACGGGGCTCGCCACGGAGGTCCCGCTCAGGCTCCGACACCCGCCGGAGATTTTGCTCCCCATCACGTCCCGCCCGTACGCGACGACGTCCGGCTTGACCCTCCCGTACCCGTGCGGGAGCTCGTGCGTGGACATGCCCCGGCTGGAGAAGGGCGCGATCTGGTCCTTGAAGTCGATCCCGCCGACGCCGATGACGTCCAGTTGGTCCGCGGGGTTGTTCAGCGTGCCCCACAGCGGGCCGTCGTTGCCGATGGCGCTGATCATGATGATCCCGTTGGCGACGATCTCGTCAATCTTGTCGACGAACGGCGCATCCAGGTAATCCGGGCCGCCGATGCTGAGGTTGATGACGTGCACCTCCGACGCGATCGCGTAGTTGAAGGCGTCCAGGAACCACGAGGTATAACTCACCTGGTCGTTCGTGAACACGCGGAACGTGTGGATCTCGGCGTCGGGCGCGAACCCGGGGCACGACGCGTCCTGCGACGCCACGACGCCCGCCACGAACGTGCCGTGCCCGAGCCCGTCGCTCAGAGTGTCCTCGTGCGTCCAGTTGGAGCGGTCCTTCACGACGCGGAAGTGCGGGTGGTCGGCCTTGACGCCGGTGTCGAACACTCCCATCCGCACCCCGGCGCCGGAGAAACCCTTCTGCCACAGAAAAGAGGCGCCCATGCTCTCGGCCACCCCCGGGCTCGCCGCGCGCGACAGACGAAGAAGCGCGCGCCGCGACGCGTTCACGGAAAGGTCCGACTCGTTTTCGTACGCGCCGCCGTCGTGGTACCCGCGAACGGGACGACTCGCGCTCGAGTCCGAACTTTCTGTAAATTCGTCCGCCTCGAACCCCTCGGGCTCCATTCCGATCGTGGGACGCGTCCTGAGCCGACCGGGCGACGCGCCGCCGCCGCCGCCGTGCGACGCGCGCGCGTGTCGCCGCCTTTTTCGCGCGCGCATTCGCGACTCGAGCGCCGGTGTCGCGGACCGACGCGATCGGTCCTCGACGACGCCTTCCTTCGCGGCGCGGTCCGACGTCGACGCGCGCGCGCGGCGGGTCCTTCCCGCGTCGCCGCTTCCGCCGCTTCCGCCCCCGGCTTCGAACCGCCGCGAGCGGCGCGAGGACGGGTCTCGTCTCGAAGGCCCCGCGTCGGCGGAGGCGTCCGCCGTTTCGTCCCACGCGAGCGCGCGCGTGAACCTCTGCTCCGGGCGCACGTCGCGCACGCCCGCGGCGGATTCGACCAGTCGCGCGAACGCGCGCGCCGAGCTCGACGACGGAGGAGACACGCCGCGGGCGTCTCGATTTCTGACCGCGCGCTTCTTCTCGGATCGCGCGTCGGGGAACCGCGTCGTGACGTCTTCGTCCTTCGCGCGATCCGCGTCGTCGGGGGGAGAAAACGCGACGACGGCGAAGTCGGTGGGAAGCGCCGACGCTCTGTTCGCGCGCTCGACGAACGCCCATTGGACGGGTTCGCGCGCGTCCTCCTTCGGCGCGCGTTCCGCCTCGACGTCGTCCGGGAACGTCCCGTAAAGCTTCGGGTCCAGCTCGTGCGCGTTGGACGGGCGCCCCAACACGCGCTCCAACGCGGCTCTGTGCGCGCCGATCATCTTGTACTCGGAGAACCGCACGATGTACCGGTCGCGAAGGAACTCCGTCCGCACGCGAGGAGGCGCGCCTTTTCCTTTCGGTCGCGTCCGCGCTTCGCCCTCTTTCGGCGCATCCGATGCGTCGCCCTCGCGGTCCCGCGCCTCGGCATCCGCGCGTGGCTCGTCCGTCGCACCAGGCGGCGCATCCGTCCCTCGCGCGCGTCGCGCGTCGCGCACGCGCGCGTCGCACGACTCGGGAGCGGCCGCGGTCGCGCCGTCCCCCGCAGCCGCGAGAAGCTCCCGCCCCGCGGCCGCCTCGCACCATCCCGACGGCTCTGGCGCGACATCGGCACCCGGCGCGTCCCCCGCGACGCCGCGCGCGAGGATGCACGCGACGCACGCCGCGAGCGCGAGCGCGAGGCGTGCGCGCGCGCGCGCGGCGCCCCGGCTCCGGCGCATCGCGGCGGTCACGCGAGCCGGACTCCCGAAAGGCCGCCGTGTGCGCGCGCGACTGTCGCGCGAGCGCGAGATCCGATCGGCGTTCCGAGTTTTCACAACCGAGACGACGACGAGTGCCGCTCCGGCGCTGCGCTCGGGGACGAGACGAACCCCACGTGGCCCGCGGCTTTTCGCCTCGGTTCGAGCGTCCGACAAAAAAATGAATCGGAATCTCGTATGCGTTTCAGTCAGGATCTACCCGAACGCGAAACTCTGGAAACGAACGGCGAGGGAGACTCGACAGCCGACCGAAGTCCGAACTCGAAGATATTGAAGGGTCAAGGCTGAAGATTCCCATAAAGGTGTCGTTTGGTCCATTGGACTGGCGGCGCTCGGCACGCGCCCCACTCTCACGCGCGCCGACAGGCACGCGCGGAGGCACAACTTTCTTCGCTTCACCGCGTGAAAGGGCACTCCCAGGGTACGTACCCCGCGGCGTCCTCCCCCGAACCCTCGAGACGACCCCCCGCCTCCCGCGCGCGCGATCCCGCGGTGACGTCGACACGCGCCCCTGCTTCCGCATGCGGACGGGCCGATTTGTGAACCGCGCGGGCGCGGGCGTGTCGACCGATGAGGGCGCCGTTCGCGCGCGAACGGGCTCGCGCGACGCCGAGCCCGGCCGATCAGCTACGGAGAAGACCCCCGCTCCCGGACGCGGAACCGCGGCTGACGATCCCCCCAACCCCAGGCGACCCACACCGGTTCGACACCCGAACGCGCGTTCGACCCGCGACGGTCGAACCGCGGAAAAGATGCCCGCCGTCTCCCGGAAGCAGCGGAAGACGCCTTCCGCCGCCCCCCTCGTGGGCGGCGCGAAGGGCACCGCGCGCGGCGCCGCGCCCTCCGCGGCGGGCTTCACGCCTGCGCAGGTGGCCGAGCACGACGCGCCGGACGACACCTGGGTCTCGGTGGACGGCGCCGTGTACGATCTGACGCACTGGATCGCGCGCCACCCCGGCGGGTCCATCCCGCTGCGGCAGTACGCGGGCCGCGACATGACGGATGCGTTCCGCGCGTACCACGGCCCTGACGGCAAAGCGGCGAAGACGCTCCGGAGCTACTACGTCGGTGAGCTGGTGATGTCCGCCGAGGAGGCGGAGGACGCGGAGACGTCGTCGCTGGGGTCGGCGAGCTCGGCGGCGGAGGAGCCGCACGTCGAGGCGTTTCGCGAGCTCGCCAAAGGTTTGGAGACGCAGTTCCACACGGATTATTGGCACTACCTCAAGCTCTTCCTCGCGCTCAGCGCGTTGTTCGCCTCTGCCGTGTACTGCGTGGTCCACGAAGGCCACTCCACCGCCGCGCACATGCTGGGCGCGGTCCTGCTCGGGCTCTTCTGGCAGCAGACGATGTTCATCGGCCACGACGCGGGTCACGGCGCCATCACGCACGACCACGCCAAGGATTTCCTCATCGGCTTGGTCGTCGGCAACCTGTGCAACGGTGTCGGGATCACGTGGTGGACCACCACGCACAACGTGCACCACTGCGCGTGCAACTCGCTGGAGTGCGACCCGGACATCCAGCACATGCCCGTGCTGGCGGTAACGCCCAAGTACTTCCAGTCGGTGTACTCGCTGTACCACAAGCGAACGATGGCGTTCGACGCCGCCGCCAAGGCGCTGGTCAGCGTGCAGCACTACTCGTTCTACCCCATCATGGCGGTGGCGCGGTTCAACCTGTACGCGCAGACGGCGATTCTGCTGGCGACGAGCAAAGAAATCAAAAGTTCCCGCCGCGTTTTGGAGTTTGCCGTCATGTGCGCGTACTTCGCGTGGCTCGCCGCGCTGGTCTCGCGCTTGCCCTCGCTCGGCGAGCGGGTCGCGTTCCTGCTGCTCTCGCACGCGGTGGGCGGCTTGATCCACGTGCAGATTTGCCTGTCGCACTTCTCGCGCGAGGTTTTCTCCGGCCGCCCCGAGTCGCACAAGTGGGTGGAGATGCAGCTGAGCGGCACCATGGACATCGACTGCCCGCGCTGGATGGACTGGTTCCACGGGGGCTTGCAGTTCCAGACGGAGCACCACCTGGTGCCGCGCATGCCGCGGCACAAGCTCCGGCGCTTCCGTGAGGACGTGCTGAAGCCGTTTCTCGAACAGCACGGGTTAAAGCACGACCAACCCTCGTTCTGGGAAGCCAACCGCGAGGTGTGGCGCACGCTCAAGGCGTCGGCGAAGGCGGCCAAGCTGAGCCCCGCGTTCGTGCACGCCGTCAACCTCGAGGGGTGACGTAAATCGGCCATCGCGTCCCCCGCGACCGAGAACGATCCATCACTCGACCCTGAACGTAGTCATCTATTCTTTCGGCGAAACGCGCCGCACGTCACCGTGGTATTAGGTCTGTGACTTCTACCATACCGTAGGCACATCTAGATGTTTTTAGAGTATTTGTCGTCATCCGGAGCACATCCGAGTCTCGTGTACAAAGGTCGCGCGAAAGTATTTACGTCGCGCGCCTCACGCCGTCGCCTCGCGCGCGAGGCTCACCGAGTCGAGCCGCCCCGACTCCGCGTCGTAGGCGCGCGTCGAGACCGTCCGCTTCGAGCTGTCACCGGGTTGCCACCCGCACTCCAGCACGAGCTGCCCTTCCTCACCGCCGGCGCCCACCCCGACGTCGTGCCCCCCCGCCAGGCCGCAGTACACCCACACGTTCCCCGGCAGGCGAACTAAGCCGTCGAGCGCCGGCGCCAGCGCCCCCTCCGAGTTCTCCGGCTGATCGTCCATGAACACCAGGTCCTCCGCCTCGCCCGCGTCCGCGAGCATGGTGAAGAACGATTTCGTGTCCGCGTCTTTCGCGTCCGTCTCGTACTCGTCGTCGTCCCACATCAGGAAATACACCGCCGACGCCTCCGGGACGTAGCGCCACCTCGAGCTCGCGGCGCGTCCCGCGAGGTCCGCCGTCGCGAGCCTCGCCGCGTTCGCAAACGGCGCGACGCACCGAGCCTCACTGCGGCTCGAGGTGCCTCTGCGCTCGAACCACACGTCGATCGAACTCGTGCGCCAGCACGAGCTTGTCGCGCCCGAACCGTTTCCGCGAATTCTGTGCACCACGCGGACCCGCGTGTTCGCGTCGTCGGGATGCGCCAGGCAGTGATGCACGGCGTCGACGGCGCCCGCCGCCGACGAGAGCACCCGCGCGCCGGCGGAAAAGCTGCCGTCCGGCAGGATCGTCTTGTCTTCGTTCGCGCCTTTGAGGATGAAAATCGGCTCGTCCTCCACGAACGCGACGTGCTCGCCCCACTCGGCGCCGCCGCAGGAAGAAACGGCGTCTTCGTTGCCGACTTCGGGCATGGCGCGCTTCGTGCGCACCGCCAAACCGTCCCCGGTCGCGGCGGTCTCGCACTTGGTCATCCAGTCGAGCTCTGGTTCGCGGAAGGGCATGTTCGCCGCGGGGACGCGCCCGACGCCGTGTACGTAGCGAAGGGGGATGTCTCTCGCGACGCCGTCGGCGTCGAACTCGACGCAGCACCCGCCCCACGAACCAACGGCGGCCAAAGCGAAATCGCGCCACAGCGCCGAGCCGTGCTCGGTGGTGACGGCGGATGCGTCATCGTCGTGGTCGTCGTGGTCGTCGTGCGAGTGGTCGTCCGCGTCCGCATCCGCGTCCGCTGCGAGCGAGTCCTCCTCCGCGCGCTTCAAGCGCGCGTCGTCGGTCGGTCCGACGCCCGCCCCGGCCTCGACGCGTCTCGACGCTCCGACGATCGACGAGGGGAAGGGGGGCGACCGCGGGAAGGGGCGACACGGCGCGCGCGCGGTTGTCCCGGCGAGCCGCGCGCGCGAAGGCGTCGTACACGCCCTCGTGGCCGCCGAGGCGAGCGTCGTCGCCGCGAGCGCGGAAGACATGGCAGGGACGAGGCGATGCGCGTCGTGGAATGTAATGAAGACGAGAGCTGAGGCATGCATGTCGTTTACACTTGAGCTGCACACGAAGTCAACATGTCAACCCCCAAGCTCCTGCTGTTCGGCGCCGCCGGCAACACGGGTCGCTACGTGGTGAAGTTCGCCCTCGAAGCCGGCAAGCACGTCATCGCGTTCGTGCGCGACGCCGACAGGCTCCTCGCGGCCCTGGCCGAAGTCGGCGTCGATGCCGCGCTCATCTCGAGCGGGTTGAAGATCGTCGTGGGAGACCTGACGGACCTGGACGCGGTGCGGCGCGTCGTGCGCGAGAGCGGGCTGTCGCACGCCAACGGCGACGCCATCGCCAGCGTCGCGGGTAAGCCCAAATCGTGCGCCGTCTTCACGACCGGGGAGCCGATGCTCCTGCCCGCGGTGCGCGCTGTCGCGGAGACCATGCGCGAACGCGGCTTGAAACGATTCCTGCTTCAGACGGGCGCCATGTGCGCGTCGCGCAACGACCCCACGTATTACTTCAAGTTTTTCATGACACGGGTCGTGTCGCCGCTGATGTGCGTGAAGCAGATGGTCGTGGACAACCTAAGGGTGGCCCCGTACGTGTACCGCGAGATGGACGACCTCGAGTGGATCGTCACTCGGCCCGGCCTCCTGTCGGAGTCGGCGTCGAAGAACACGAAGAAGAAGGCGCTCGGACCGTCGATTTTCGAGGCTTCCGCTACCACGTACGTCGACCTCGGGGAGTGGACGGCGAAGGCGGCGTTCGACGCCAGCCTGGTCCACACCACGCCAAAACTCGCGTACGTAGCGAGGAATTAAATTGACGGCGTATAGATACACTATACTCGAGCGACACGAAGAAGCTTTCGCGCGTACGTACCATTCATAAACCCTCGCGTTTAGTTCTTCGCCTCCTCCCTCGCTCGTCGCGGCGCCTTCGGCGGTCTCAGCGCGTGCACGCGCATCTCCGCGCGCCGCGCCTTCGCGAGCCGCCGGAACCCCACTCCCGGAGCCACAGCGAACGCCTCGGTCACGTCCGCCGGCTCGAACCCGCGCTCGGCGGCGAGCCGCGCGAAGAGCGCGAGCGTCGCCGGTTGCCGCACTGCAGACACGAAAAGCGCGAAGGGCTCGTCGTCTCGCGGCGCGAAACAAGTCTTTTTTTTTTCGTCTTCTCGCGGCGCGTCGCCGCCGTCTCCTCGTCGGAAAAAAGTCGTCCCTTCTTCGTCCCTCCGCTCCCCCAGCAACGCGGCCGCCACGTCCAGCAGCGCGGGCACGTCCAGCGGGTCGTACAGCACGTCCGCGGCCACGACCACGTCCGCGCGGATCGAGCGCAGCCGCGCCGGGTCGAAATCGTGCCAGTCCAGACGACGCAGAGAGACGACGCACGGAGACCCGGCGTCTCTGTCCTCCGTCTGGCGCACCGGTAATAAGGCGGTCGTCGGAGCGTTTCGCTCGGGTTTCGCGCGCTCGTCTGGGATTCGGCAGCGCACGCCGTTGAGCGCGAGGTTCGCGGCGAGGTTCGCGAGGGTTTCGTTGTCGCGATCGAGCAGCGTCAACGCCTCGAGCGGCGGGCGCGGGGTCTTGGCGAGCGTCGACGACGCCACGCCCACGCCCGGCCCGAGCTCGACGACGCGTTTTCCCGCGAAACGGCGGGCGTGACTGACCACGAGCTCGGCGAGCGCGAACCCCGCTGCCCACTCGTGGCACCCCGTCCCGCCCTCGAACAGGTTGAGGTGCGCGCGCGCGGTGATCACCAAGGGCGTCGCGGAGGGCGTCTTCTCTCGAGCGGCGTCGCGCGGTCGGACGTCCAGGACGAACGTCTTGTGCCCCCACTGGTCGCCCGATCTGGGCTCACAAAGCGCCTCCGCGTGCGCCTCCGCGAGCGCGTCGTCCACGACGAGCCCGTCACGCTCCGCGGCGAGCGCGGCGAGCTTCAGCAGGCGCTCGCGGTACGGTCGGCCGGGGGGATGCGCGACGGCGACGGGGTGGCGCAAGCATCGCAAAAGCGCGGCTTGCGCTTTCGCCCCGAACCCGCGCTCGGGGTCTTCGTCGCGGAGGAGTTCCAGGACGTCCGCGGTCGGGGCCATCTGCAAAAGATCCACCAGGCAAGCATCCGACAGGTCGGGGCACTCGCCGGGGGTGGCTACCGCCTCCATGGCACTACCCGCATCCGCGCCGAGGAGGCGCGTGCCCGACTGTGCTCGTTCCGAGAAAAAACCGTCGACGACGACCCGAATCTTTCAGGCGACGAAGGCGTTGTTGCCGGAATGCGTCTCGACGCGACGCCAGCCCTCAGTCGTACCGGCGCGGTCGAGGGCGATGCCGCGCTCGGAACGCGCGCCGTCGCGGTTCGGCGCCGGCGACGGCACTGGCGACCGAGCGGAGGGTCTCACCGAGCCCCTGCTCGACGCCGACGACGTGTCCACCCCGGCTGCGCGATTCTCGGCACGACGCGCCGCTGGCGGGGGCACCGTCGCGCCCGAGCGCACGCCCCCCGACACCACCGCGCGGCGCGCTGGGCTCGGCATACCCCCCTCGCCTACGCCCGAGGAGTGGAGTGCGCTGCGCCGCGACCTGCACGTGCGGCACGGCGAGCTGTACGTGACCTCCCCCGCGGGCGCGCGCCCGACCACCTCCAGCGGCGTCCCGCTGCTTCGCGACGCCTCGCTGTTCCGCGCCATCGCCCACGCGGGGCGGCGTCGGTTTTCCGAGCTCGGAGCGACGGCGTCCTCCGCGGATTCGTTGGCTTGCGACGTTGAGAAAAGCAGCGACGACAGCGAAGACGACGGGTTGGAGACCGACGACGCGACGCGTTCGACGCGACATCGCGTTTCGTTGGCGGCGGAGTACGTCCGCGACGCGCTGGACGGGTCGACGCACCTCACGTTCCGCTGCGAGTCGCGCTTCGCGAGGAGCGTCGCGCGCGCGCAGAGGACCAAGACGTACGCTTTTGTTTTGTCGACGTGCCTGTTCCTGAACCTGTGCTTGGTGTTCGTCGAACCGAACACGCGCCGCTCGCCGTTCGCGAAAACGCAGAGAACGCGCGTGTTGCTTCTCGAGCTGGCGTTCACCTCGGCGTTCGTGTTCACGGCGTGGTTAGACCTGGCGCGATTGGGAACGGAAAGATTCCGCGCGAAACGGTGGCGTTCCGTCTTCGCGGCGGGCTCGGCGGCGCTTTTCGTCGACGCGCTCGTCGCGCTTTTCGCCGCGACGCGCTTAATACGCGACGACGCCGGCGTTTCTTCTGCATTCGGCCGCGCGCATTCCTGGCTTCTCGCGCGTCCGACGCGGTGTCTGCGTCCGTTGCTGGTCATAGCGCACTTCCGGCCCACGCGGAGACTGGTGGCCTCCGCGGCCAAGACGCTTCCGCGGCTGCGGAGCACGGTTCGGCTCATCGGCGCGTTGATCCTCGCGTGGTCGACGCTGGGCGTGCAGCTATACCAGGGCGCGTACGACGTGGCGGACGTGGACGACCGCGGGAACTTCGATAACGCGTTCGACGGCGCGGTGGCCATGACCGTGCTTCTGACCACGGAGAACTTCCCCGACGTCATGCGCCCGAGTCTGGGTACGACGGCGACGACGACGAACGGCGTGCCCAAACCCGTCTCGGCGGTTTTTTTCGTCTCCTTCATCGTGCTCGGCGTGTGGCTCGGCATGAGCCTGTGGACGTCCGTGATCTTCGAGACGTATAAGCAGCAGCACCGGCACAAGGCGCGCGGCGCGCGCGCGCACGAGCAGAAGGCGCTCATTGCCGCCTACTCCGTCCTGCAGGACTCGCCCGCGGACGAGCCCCTGCCCGCGGAGACGTGGATCGCCGTCGCGAAGAGGGCGCGGCCCGGTTTGAGCGACGCGCACGCGCGCGCGCTGTTCGCGACGCTGGACGAGGACGGCGACGGCAAGATCGACGTCGACGCGTTCCTGCGCACGTGCGACGCGCTGCGCAGTCGCGTGGCGCGAGCGCCGTCGCGCGTCGACGGGGCGCTTCCCGGGGAGGCGCTTCCCGAGCGCGACGTCGAGCGCGACGGCGTCTCGGACGAACGACGCGGCGTCGAACGACGCGGCGTCGGCTCCGCGGCGCTCGTTGCGCCGCGGACCGACGCGACGCGAGCGCGCGTCGGGTCGCTCGTGCGGTCACGAGCGTTCGCGCGGGCGTCCACGGCGCTCGTGTTTTTTCAAGCGACCGTGATTTGCGCGCGCAGGCGCGACGCCGGCGCCGGCGCCGACGCCGTCGTCGACGCGCTGGACGGCGCGTGCGTCGCGGCGCTGGCGCTCGAGACGGCGATCCGGCTCGTCGCCGCGACGGCGCGCCGCGACGGCGCGCCGCGGCGGACGCGCGACGGGACGATCGCGGCGGCGTCGATTTTTTCCGGCGCGGGTGGTGCGGAGTTGGTCAGAGAGCGCGGCTTCGACGCCGCGGTCGCGCTCGTCTCCGTCGCGTCGTTCGCGGCGCCCTTCGCGCAACCGCGGTTGCGCCGCGCGGTGGCCCCGTTGCGCGTGTTGCGCTTGGCGTCGACGGACCCGAGACAAACGCGCATCGTGTCGACGTTCGCGCGGTGCGCGCGCGTCATCGGCACGCTGCTCGTCGTGCTCTCGTGCGTCGTGTACGCGTACGCGTGCGTCGGGCTCGAGCTGTTCAGCTCGGAGGTGACGCGGCGGCGTGGGTACTGCGCCTCGGGGGACGAGACGGCGGCGGACGAGGCCCGAACGAGCGATTTTTCGGCGAACGAAACCAGCGCCGCGAACGCGGCGGCGCTTTGTTTGGACAAAGTGGAGAACTTCGAGGCGCCCTGGAACGCGTTCTTGGCGTTGTTCCAGGTGGTCACCTCCAACAACTGGCACGACATCCTGTACCCCAACGCGGCGGCGATGCGCGACGGCGGCGCGGGCGAGTTCGGCCGCGTCTTCGCCGTGTTTTACTTCGTCTCCTTCTACTTCGTCACCGTGCTTCTGCTGGTGAACATACTCACGTCGCTCGTGCTCGAGATGTTCGGCGTCACGCGTTTCGAGCGGGGGGGCGCCGAGGAGGGCGCGCGGAGTGAGGGAGGCGGCGACGGAGGAGACGGCGAGACGCGCGACGCGACCGCCGCCGCGTCTTCCTCCCCGTTCGTGATACGGGAGGTTGTGATCGTGGACGGCGTCGCGTTCGAGGCGACGCGCCCGCGCGACTTCGACCGCGACGTGCTGCTCGCCGACGGCGGCGGCGCGGCGGCGGAGCGCGCGGCGCTCGTGAAGCAGCTCGAGCAGGCGGAGCGGCAAATCGCGCGCCGGAGGCACGAGCGCGTCTCCGGGATCGTTCGCGCGATGCGCGCGAGGCGAAATGGCGACGGCGACGCCGGGGTTCTCACGCCCGACGGCGACGGGGCGCCCGCCGTCGGCGCCGCCGCTTCGCCGACTTCCTCGTTCCGGTTCCGGTTCCGGGCGGCGGAGCCCGACCTCGCGCGCGAGCTGGACGCGCTCGACGACGACGACCGAGCGCGCGTCATCGAGATTCTGCGCGCGGAGGCGCGGTGACGCGAGGCCGACAGACGCGAGCGAGGTCGTCATGCTCTATAGCGCGCGCTGAAGCGTATTCTAATATAGTCGTGCGCATGATATCATATAGAGCTCGGCACACAGAGGTGACGCGATTTTTTTCACTTAGATGACATACGTAGTACGAAAAAAACCATCGTAGAAGCTAATAATGCTAGAAGCGTCCGTCACGCGTCCGTCGGCGCGCGCGGCGTCGGCGGCGCCGCGGGTCCCGCGCCGTTTACCGACGGCAAGGCGTACCTTTGGTATGTCGTGCTTTGGGTCGTACCCCATTGGGTCGCCTTCGCCGCCAATGGCTCTCCCGCCGTCTTCATCGCGCCACCTGCATCGCCGGCTCGCACGCCCGCCGCGCGGAATGAGCTCGACGCGAGCGTGTCCGCCTTCGCGGCGGAAAAACGCGCCGCGACCCCGCCGCGCCACTCAGCGAGCGCCGTGTCGACGCGGTCCAGCCTCGCCGCCAGCCTCCGCGAGGACGTCTTGTTGGCGGCGACGGCGACGACGAGCACGGCGAACGCCACGGCGGCGGCGGTGAAGTGGAGCGCGGCGGCGAGCATCGCGAGATAGTTCACGGCGACGTCCAGCTGCTCCTCCGGCTCGGGCTTCGACGCGACGATGGTCTCGCCGTGCACGCCCACGCCCACCACGCGGTACGAGGACGCCCGCGACCCGCTCGCGCGGCTCTCGCCGCGCGAACCGCGCGGGGTCTCGAATCGGAACTCGCGCGGGTACCCCGGGACGCGCGCCGAACGCGTCCGCGCGCCGAACGCCTCGGCGCGGGTCGCGCCCATGGACGGCGACGGCGGCGCGCTCTCGAAGCGCCGAGCGTACCCCGCGGCGCTCCGCGGATTCGAGAACCCGTACTCGGCTCCGCGCGCGCGATCGCGCGCGCCCCGCGGCGTGTTCGCGAAACCGCCGCGGGACCCGCCGCGGGACGGCGCCGGCGACGCCGCCGCCGACGTCGCCGCCGAGCGCGACCCGCCGCGCGGGGGCATCGCGTACTCGCCGCGGCGGTACTCGCCGCGGCGGCCGCCCTCGCGGCTCACCACCGGGGACGCGCGCGCGCTGTGGTACGCGCGCGTCGCGTACCCGCGCGCGTCGTACGCGAGGTTCGCGTCGTCGTAAGGATACCATCGCGCGTTCGCCGCGGCGAGGCGGCGGTCGGAGGAGGGAAACGAGCGCGGGTCCCTCCCGGCGCTCGCGCGTCGGCGCGACGGCGTCGCCGCCGGCGAGGACCGACGCGAGGATGGCCCGGAGACCGCGCCGAGGTTCCCTTGGTTCTGATAGCGCAGCCTGTGCGTGCGCACGTCCTCCAGGTTCACGGGCTCGAGCTCGTCCACGGGGAACTCGCGCAGGGAGGAGTCGTCGTCGCGCGGGCGTTCGGCGTGTCGGCGATCGTCCCGGAGACGGCCGGGATGGCTCTCGCCGTCGCCATCCTCCGAGTCACGCCCGCTCACGGAGGGCTGGCTGCTCACGCTCACGCTCATGCTGTGCGCGCCCTGCGAGCCTTCGTCGCTGCGCTCGCTCAGCGTCACGAGACGCGCGCCGGGCGGCGCGCCGCCCGGCGAGTCGCGCGGGTCCCCCCAGTCCCGCGGATCCGCGGGAAGAAACCCGCCGCTTCCCGCGGGAAGAAACCCGAGCCCGCGTTTGGCCGCCGGGGAGTCCTTGCCGGGGATCCCGTTTCGGTCGTGGTACGGCGAGTGCCGCGTCGAGCGAGGGTCACCAGCGCTCATCGCCGGCGACGAGGACGCCGACGAGTACACGCGCCGCCGCTCGCGATGCTCGCGAGTCACGCGCGCGCTCGGAGGACCACCGAACGCGCCGAGCGCGTCTCGTCCCTCGCGACGCGGAGCATCGGACCGAGCGGAGGACTCCTCCCTCGGCGACCGGTCCAAAAGGCGATTCGACGCCTCTCGGGACTGCGTCGTTCCCGCTCGAACGCGTTCCTGCTCGAACGCCAGCGTCCGCGAAACCCGCCCGAGCCCGTCATCGTCCGTCTCCGCGCTCGCGTCGTGGCGGCTCGCGCCGCTTATAGGTCGCCGGCGAAGCGGCGCGCGCTCGGACGAGCCCGGCCGCGAGAGCAGTCCGGGCGACGGCAGTGGGATGGCGCGCGCGTCCGGCGACGTCGGCCGCGACGCGCCGGCGACGCTCGGCCCGAACCGCGACGCGGCGCTCGCGAACGTCGGTTCGCCTCTCGACGCCGACGCCGTCGGCGTCGAGAGCGCGCCCGGCGACAGATCCTCGCGCTCGTCCACGAACGGGTTCGGGGAGGCGGCGGAATTTTTTCTCGGCGTCGCCGCCGCCAGCCGCGCCGAGACGTCCCGCCCGTCGACGCCCGCGATCCCGCCATCGAGGCGCTCGCACCCGTCGCGATCCTCCTGCGGCGTTGTCGCCCGGGGCGGCGTGGGCGGCGGGCTCATGGCCGCCGCGAGCACCGTCGCCGCAGTCGCCGCGGGCGAGTCGGCGTCCACGGGGTCGACGCGGCGGAACACTTCGTTGACGATGACCAAGTCGTCGAGATCGATCCCCTCCTCGTCCGCGAAAGCCGCCTTCGCGCCGTCGTGCCCGCGACGGGCGAGCACGAACGAGTGCATGAACGTCACCTCCTTCCCGCGTCTCTCGCGCGACGCGCCCGAGGACGATCCGCGAGTCTCTCTCGCGTCCCGCCGCGAGAGCGTTCCCAGCACAACCGCCAGCGCGTTCCCGGCCCCCGGGATGTGCTGGACGTCCGTCGAGACGATCCGCGCGTGCCTGTTCGCGAACAGTCTCTCGCGCCTGGCGATGATACCGTCCGTGCCGCTCGTGCTGGGCGCCGTCGCCATTAAACGCCGCATGGGGGAGTCCGGACCCGAATCGTAGAAATCGAGATCCGAGCCCGATTCGCGGGCGTCGCTTTTTCGTTGTTGGTTTTCGGGATGATCTTCTGACTGTTTGCCCGTGCGGCCGCCCCTCGTTCTCGTTGTCGGGGTGGAGGCATCCTCGACGGTGAACACGGAGTCCTCGATGTAGTACCGCGCGACGCGCGACGGCGAGGCGTTGAGGTCGTCGTAGTACGCGCTCACGAACCGCTTCGCGACCGCGCGCAGCGCGCGTGAGGCCGAGAAGGGAAGCGAGCCCGCCTCGGCCGCGTCCGCGGGCATCTCGAGCGCGTTCACGGAAACCCGATTCGCGGTGGGGGTCGCGGGGGACGCCGAACCCGCGTCCGCGGGGTTCTCCGCCGGCCGGTCCATGGATGCGCGGGATGACTGCCTACGCACCGATGCGCATGCCACACGCGGCGATGACGGACTCGGACACCTCACGCGGTCGCCTCGCGCGGTCCCACTCTGTGCGCGACGAGACAGAATTCAAGTTTTTTTCTCCATAAAAGAGCGCCATCCGATGAACACTCAGAGGATTTCTGGCACACTGCCAGTTGTATGTGCGCGCGCCCCTCTGTCAACGGTGCGTGATGTCGACGGACACCACCACCCTCGCGCTGGCGCTCGCCGTCGCCACCGCTCTCGCGCTGCCCATTCTGCGGTTCCTTGCGAAGCAGCTCGGGCAGCTCGGCGGCGCGCCCGGCGCGGGCACCGTCGTGGGCGGCGGGTACGGCGGCAAGGACGGATCGTTCACGCTCGCGGAGGTGGCGAAGCACGACAAGAAGGACGACGTATGGGTTATCATCAAGGGCAAGGTTTACGACTTGTCGGAGTTCGTGGACGAGCACCCCGGCGGGGTGGAGGCCATCATGAAACGCGCGGGCGGGGACGCCACGGAGGGCTTCTTCGGGCCGCAGCACCCGTCGCGGGTGCACGACATGATCGACGAGTACCTCGTCGGGAAGATCGTCGCCGAAGCCGATAAGGACAAGTGATCCCGGATGTTCCCCCGCCGGTGTGTTGATTGCGCGCGGGTAGGCGCGAACATGAATACGACACGCGCGCTTTTGGCGTCGTCGCGAACGACCGGAAGAACGCGCGCTCGAAGAAACGAACGCGCGCTTCACTTCAGCGCCTCTCGATCGATCCGCGAATATTCTACTCCGCGTCGCCTCCGCGTTTCCCGCGAAACGTCGCGCGGTGCCGCTCGAGCGTCTCCGCGTCTCGCGCGCGGAGCAAAGCCGCCTGCTCTCGCGTCTGCGCCGTCAGACGCGCGATCGCCCGGTCGCGGTCGGCGAGCGCTTCCAGCGCCGCGGTGAGCGACGCGGTGAGCGATGCGTTCGCGGTCTCGGCTTCGTTGGCGCGGAGCGACGCTTCCCTCGCCTCTCGCCTCAGAGCCCGCGCCTGGAGTTCGAGGGACGCCATCTGACGGCGCGCGCGCGCGGTCGGAGACGGATCACCCGAGACGTCACCCGAGACGCCTCCCGAGACGCCGCACGAACGAGCCGTCGCGGGTTCGGCGCGCGAGTCGTCGCGACGCGCCGCGTCGCTCGTCGTCGAAAAACGCGCGTCGTCTTCGCGCGAGGCGCCCCGGGTCGCGGCGCGCGGAACTTCGGAGGTTTCGGCGTCGGCTCTCGTCGCGGCTCTCGTCGCCCCCGGGGTTGGCGAACGGTTCTCGGACGTCACGACCTGCGCGGCCGTCCGCCCCGCCGGCGCGCTCTTCGCGAGCACGTCCCGCCACCGCCGCTCGCTGGACCTCGAGCCCCGGGATCGTCCGCCGCGGGGCGAGAAAGAGGGACTCGCCACCACCTTGGCGCGCGTCTCCGGAGCCGGCACGCCGGGAGAACGCCACCCGCGCGCGTCGCCGTCCGAGGCGTCCGAGCCCCGAGAAGACGCATCGTCCTCGGCCTCAGCCGCGGCTTTCGCGGCCGAGTGCGGCGTTCGTGACGCGCGCGCGTTCCGGTCCCCGGTCGAGACCGCCGAGGCCGACGCCGGCGCCTCGCTCGGTTTCGGTTCCTTCGACTCGTCGAAGCGCCCCTCGCGCTCCATGCGCGCGGCGTGCTTCGCGAAGAGCGCCTCGAGGACGCGCCAGGTGACGTCCGCGTGCCCGCACGTCGCGTGCATCACCAGCTGCGACGCGTCGAACGCGCGCGAGGCCATCGTCGTCGCCGCCTCGAACGCGCCCCCCGCGAACGTCGTCCCGTTTCCTTTTCCGCGACGCGCCGAGGCGCGCGTCGCCGCGACGTCGGCGGATCCGCCCGATCCGCTTTTGTTCGGTTCGCCTTTCTCCGAGACGCGTGTCTCCGACGCCGCGAGATTTTCTTTCGCGGCGTCTCTCAACGTGCGCTGGTCCAGCTCCATCACCGCGAGCGCGGTCTGGAACAGCGGCGCGCGCGTCCGCTCGAACAGCGTCACGTCCCACACCCGCAGCGCGGTTTCCCACGGGAGCGCGTTGGCGAAGAGCGCCATGAACCACGACGAGGCGACCGCGTGCAGCGGGCACCCCGCTTCGTCCAGCGCGCGCACGACGCGCGGCGTTCGCGCCTCTGCGAGTTCCCGGAGCACCTCCTGGTCCACGCGGTGCGTCCGCATCTGCCCCCGAATCGCGAAGTAGTCCGGCAGGATCACGCGCAAAATCTGCGTGAGCGCCCAGAACGCGGCTTCCTCCTCCATCAGCAACAGCAGCACGCCGCACACGAAGTTCATGCCCTGGCAATACCCCACGTGAGGGTTCGCGACTGCGAACGCGCGTAACACGCGCTCTAAAGCCAAACGCTGGCTCGGAGTGTCGAGCTGCGCGTGCCCGGGAAACGTGCGAGGCACATCCTTGCCGATCTGCTCGGAAGTGTGCTTGGGAAGAGCGCATCTGCGCTCTTCCGACGACGCAGCCGCGGAACAGACGCCCGATTCGGTTTCGTTCGCGTCGCAAGCTTTGTCGTCGCTGGCGCGGGCGACGAGCGATGCGTACGCGCCGGGCACGCGCACCTCGTCCACGCGCAGGCAGAGCTGCCAGAGCTCGCCCCGCAGCGCCATGGGCACCCCCCCGCGCACGAGCGACTCCAGCTCGCGCTCGCGGCGAGGCGCGTCCGCTGAGCACGCGCCCCGGTCGCGGTGCCGCAGGATCTCCTCGACGGCATCTAGCCCCGTGCCGCTCGTCGACGGCGGCGACGTCGGGTCGGAGGCGCGCTCCAGGAACGCCATCCACCGCTCGCGCCGCTCCTCCTCTTCGCGAACGAACATGGGCACGTGCGCGCGGTAGGCATCCGCGAACGCGGGCTTGACCACGAACCCGTAGCCGTCCCTGGTAGGCGACACGGGCGGCGGTGACGGTGGGGTAGCCTCCGCCACGGGTGCGGCGGAGGGCTTTCCGCGCCGCTTCCGCCGCAGGAACGACATCGCGCGCGCGCCGGGCGGAGTGCCTGAGGGCGAGCGGACCCGCAGAAAACCGTTGTTCGTTTCGCGTCCTCTCAAATGAGCCAAGACTGAAGACTCTCGCTCGCGCGGTCGACCGCGGCGCGCGCTGGGGACCTGGGGTCTTGACTCAAGAAAACGGTCGCCCGACCGGCTGATCCGCTCGAGGCGCAGCCGCGATATTTCGCATCGCTCTTTTCCGCCGGCGCGTCAGGCACGACGCGGCCGAGCTGCCCACCGCGGGCACCCGCAGCGCACGCGCGTCCTCGCGAGCGCACGCGCGAGCCCCTTTCGCCCGGGGAGAGGGTGTCTGGTCGCGGTAGACCGGCGACGCGCGTCCCGCGCGACACGACGTGAAGGATAAGGCCGATTGCGAAAAAGCAGCGCGCCAGTGAGGGCTCCCCCTCTTTGGCGGGCGCCAGGCTTCCGTCTCGGGAGATGCGCGTGTGCGGTCACACGCGCTCGCAGGTGGACGGGCCCGAGCTGTGCACGGTTTGCCTCGATCCGCTGCCGCTTCCGGGCCCGGGCGCGGACGTCGTGCTGATGCTGCACGCCTGCGGGCACTGCTTCCACCGCGACTGCGGGCAGGAGGTGCTCCTCAACGCGCTCCGCAAGTACGAAAAGCCGCGATGTCCCAACTGCCGCGCGACGCTGGACACCGCGCCGTTCGGGAAGCTGCTCGGACAGCGACGGCAACCGAGGGAGAAGCGCATGCGGAACATGCGCGAGCTCATCTCCGTCTCCGAGGTGCGTCTGACAGCACACGCGAGCGCGCGAGGCGAGCGCCAAGGGGCGCGCCTCCTCGCCACCCCCCTGCCTTACCCTCCTCGAAAACGTGACGTGGAACGTTACCCGCTTTCTTTTTCCTTTTTCTGCGAAAACCGTCGATTCGCTGACGCGTCGACTCGACGAACGTCGCAGGAGTACATGAAGAGTAAGAACTGGCGCGTTCCCAAGCGCAACGCCGTCGGCTCGAGCGACGCGCAGCGCGCGCTCGCGGGGCTCATCATTCAGAGCCGCAAGGATTTCCACGACGAGTTTGGCGAGGAGGCGTGACCGTCGCGATCGATGTACACAACAAACGCGCTTCGAGTCGTCGAGCCGGGAGTCGACGAGAGCCGCGCGAACGTTCGGGGTGACGACCTTTCTGTGGCGTACGTATCACCGCGAACACCGATTAGCACACGTAGCGAGCGGCGGCGGCGGCGTGTTCCCGACGCGGTGTCGGGGATGCCCGCCGTGCATCGTATAGCCCTCGTCTTTAGACCATAACACAGACGAACGACGACCCTCCGCGAGAAACACGCGAAACGACTCGACACCATGTCGCTCCGACACCTTTTTCGCATCAGGATTACCCACTCGTCGCTGCCTCGATCCGACAAATAAAAATGCATTCGCACCGTTATTTCAGACTGGTTACTCAGGTACTTCGCTTATCACTCCACATTTCTGCGACTGAGTGAGCGATCAGTCTTGAAATCGTTCTCGACCGTCAGAAGGCCACGTCGACGCGGCGTTCCCTCCGCTTTTCCTTGGTGGAAAGCGGATGACTGGCACCGCGCTCGCGCGCGCGAATAGATAGGATCTGTCGGCTCGCGCGCTCGCTACTCTCCCTCGCGCGAGACACCTCGCGATCCTCCTCGTCGTTAAGACAGGCGCGCTCGAGAGAAGACTCTACGCCGAACATGCCCGCGACGACGGCGCCCGCGCCGTCGGCGACGGCGGCGCTCGCCGCGCGCGCCAGCGCCGTCGCCGGCTCTCGCCTCATCGGGAGGCCCGTCGTTTCGGCCGCGGGCGCGAACCGCGCCGGCCGCGGCGCCACCCCCGTTCGCGCGGCGCTCTCCGTCTCCCCGTCGGCGTCCTCGCGCCGCGGGCGCCGCGGCGCGCGCGTCGTCGCGTCCGCCGCGGACGATGACGAGGGTGCGCCCGCGCAGGCGGACGACGACGACGAGTTCACCGTCGCGGGCACCGCGCGCCGCGTGCGCGAGGCCAAGGCCAAGGCTGCCGGGAAGACGCCCGGGACGGACGCGGCGACGGACGAGGGCATCAGCGGCTTGAACCCCGTCAACATCGGACGCAAGTCGCGCCAGTTCGTGGACGGCGTCTTCAAGTCCATCTCCGGCCTCACGCAGTTCACGCGCGCGCCCTCCGTGGACGAGGGCAGGTACGAGTTGTACGACGCCGATCTGCTTTCGGGCGAGACGCTCGACGACTACGCCAACCCCAACGCGCGTTTCACCACCGTGCTGGTGGTGGGCGCCGCCGGCAGAGTCGGCAGAGTGCTGGTGCGCAAGCTCCTGCTCCGCGGCTACACCGTCAAGGCGCTGGTGCGCAAGCAGGAGGATGCCGAGGCGATGCCGACGGCGGTGCAGACGCACGTGGGCGACGTCTCCGACTCGGACGTCATGGAGCGCGCCGTCGCGGGCGCGAACAAAATTGTGTACTGCGCGCGCGCGAAGACGCTGGTTTCCGGCGAGCTCGGGAACGTGGACGAGCTCGGCGTGCGCACCGCGGTGAAGAACCTGCAGGACTACAACAACGCGCTGGCGATTCGCCGCGCCGGGCGCTCGAGCAAAACCAAGACGATGCTCACCAACTTCGTCAAGCACAAAGACGTGTTCGAGGACTGGACCGTGGACGAGACGCGTCTGGTGGACCCGGGCGACGGGCGGTGGCAGGCCGCCGCGGAGGTGGCGCAGCGAGTCAGCTTCGGCCCGGGTGCTGAGGACGAGGAGGGGAAGCGGAGCAAGTATCCGCTGTTCGACGGGTTCGTGTTTTCGAAGACGGGCGTCGCGCAGATCTCCGCCGCGATCGAGGATCTCGGTTCGGGCGACGCGCGCGGCGAGGTGGCGCTCAGGGAGCACGACGGCGTGCTGCTGCGCTTGCGAGGGGACGGAAAGCGGTACTCCGTCTCGCTGCGCGAGCCCGGGGTCGAGGGCCGAACCTTCATTGCGCCGTTCACCACCACCGGGAAGTGGCAGATCGTGCGCATCCCGTTTTCGCAGTTCCGCCCGGAGGTGTTCAACCGCGTGTACAACGCGGGCGGCGACTCGACGGACACGGACGCCGCGCTGGGCGCGCCCATGGACCTGAACGCGCTCGAGCGCGTCGGCTTGCGGTTCGAGGCGCGTAACCAGTCCACCTCCCGGGCGCAGTCCACGGGTTGGATGGACGAGATCAACTCGCGTTCGCAGAACTCGTTCGGGTTGGAGCTGGAGTACATCAAGCTGCTGCCGCGGGGCGAGGAGACGGATTTCATCCTGGTCTCGTGCGGCGGCACGCACATCGAGGAGGGCGAGGACAAGGACAAGTTCGTGGCGAGCAAGCGGAGCGGGGAGAGGATCGTGCGGAACTCCGGTTTGGGGTACACGGTTGTCCGGCCGGGCGTGTTGCTGGAGGAGCCCGGGGGCTCCAAAGCTTTGGTGTTCGACCAGGGCAACCGGATCACGATGCCCATCTCGTGCGCGGACGTGGCGGACGTGTGCCTCCGCGCGCTGCACGACGAGCAGGCGCGGAACAAGTCCTTCGACGTGTGCTACGAGTACGGCAACGCCACAGGCGTGGACGGCGGGTACGAGAAGATCGCGCAGGTCACGGGCGCCAACGACAACTACCTCACGCCGGCGCTGGCGGTGCTCGAGAAGAACACGTGACGCGACGTCGTTCGCGTCGACGACGAGCCGAAGACGGCGGAGAATCTCCGCGACTGAAAGAGCCGCGTCGCGAGAGAGTGAAGAGGAAGCGTTCGTTGTCGTTGTGTGAAGAAGATGATGATTAACGCGCGTCGTGTCGATGTTCGAAAAGCGAGCGTTCCGCACGCGCAGAGCCCGCGACGCTAAACCCAGCCGAAGCCGTCTCGATCTATGAGTATTTAGGCGTCCGTCGCGAGTTCGAGGCGCTTCATGAGCGCGTCGAACTCGTCCCGCCCGACCGGCTTTTCGCCGGCTTCGGGCGTCCGCGCGTTCGGTCCCGGGTTCGATCCCGGCGCGTGCGCCTCGAGCGCGCGCGCGACCGCCCGTCGGTCGGTGGAACCGGGCGTCGGCGCGTCGAAGCGGTGCCACCCCGAGGGCACCGCCGCGGGCGTCGAGGGGACGCGAGGCTCGGGCGGAGACGCGGAAGCCGACGGAGCGCGTTTCTCTGTCGACGAAGAAGAGGACGCGTCGACGCGTTCGTCTTCTTCGTCGTCGTCGAGGACGGCGAGGATCTTCGGCGTCGCGTCCGAGGGAAGTGCGAAGCGATCGTGGCGATGCGTTCGCTCCGCCTCGCGCAGGTCGTCGGCGAGCGCGGAGACCACGGGCAGCATTTTGGACGGCGGAACCTTTGCGAGCTCGGCGTACGTCGCTCGCCACGACGACACGTCAACGGCGGCGTGCACGCCCGCGGGCGCGCGGCGGAACAAGAAAGAGGCCGCCGCCGCCGGGGATCGATCCTGGGAGCCCCGCGAGCTCGTCGAGCTGCTGCTCCTCGGGAGTCGCGAGGGCGCGGACGCGGCGTCCTTCGTCACGACGGTGGTCGTGCGGCCGGGCGCGGCGGCGAGGGAGGGAAAAGACGTCGGCGGTGCGTTTGCGCCCGAAGCCTTTTTTTTCGCCCGGAGCGCCTCTCGCTCGTGGTCCGCCTCCTGGACGGCGAAGGCGCGGAGTCTCCGGACCGCGCGCGCCCTGAGCCCCGGGCGGTCCTTCCAGGACTCGCCCGCGACGCACAGGAACAGGCGCAGGCGCACGGCGCGCTCGACGGACTCGTACGGCCCCGGCGCGCCCCGGCTCTGCAGCGCGTGGCACAGCGCGACCACGCCTTCGAAAAGGGAGAAGAGCGCCTCGACTTCGCGCGCGTTCTCCCCCGCGCGCGTGGCGTTGAGCAGGATCGCGTCCCGCAGGCACCGCAGCGGCACCTTGACGAGCGAGGCGTCCGAGGACGCCTTGCGCAGTAGGTCGGTCAGGCGCGAGCACGCCACGGCGCGGTTCTCCTCGGGGTCGTCCGCGAGCTCGCCCTTCGGTTCGTCGGACAGGGGAAACAACGGAGGTGAGCGGTCTTGCCGAGGGGGCTTCGAGGAGACGCGCGCCTTCGAGAGAAGCGGCGCTGGGGCACGCACGGCGAGCATCTTGCGGAAAATCCGCTCGGAGAAGTCTTCCACGGTGAGCATGGACGTGTGGTGGCGCGAAGGCGGGCGCGGTAGGCTGCGAGACGCGGTGTGCCTTTCGACTCCTGGCGGACGAGCTCGGGGGAAACCGCGCCCGCAACCAGCGTGTCCAGAAAACCGCGGAGTGCTCGCGAAGTTTTTGCTGCCAGCCGGCTCGTCTGACCGTCAGACCCCTCGCGCACGGCACGACTCGCGAAGGCGACGCCGCCGCGTCTCGCGCCCCGACCCCCTTCCGGGCCGCTCGCACCGTACGCCGCGATGGTTTCGACCACGCGCCACGCCCTCCTCGCGCTGGTGGCGATCTCTCTCCTCGCCGCGCCCCCTGGCTGCTCCGCCGCGCGCGCTCTCCGCCAAAGCGACGACGCCGAGCTCGCCATCACCGCGGACGCGGCCGCGGGGGAGTTCTCCTTCTGGGGCACCTCGATGGACGCCGTGTACGACAAAGGCAGCAACCACGCGGCGCCGCGTCTGAAGGACCACCACGACACCCTGCACAGGACCGCGCACGGTTGGATCGAGGGGTTCGTCCCGAAATCCTACTCGCCCTTCGTCGCCGCGGTCATCTCCTACGCGCTGCTGGTGCTGCCCTTCCTGGTGGCGTACAACCTGTTCGCCGCGATGGGCCACATGCTCAGTTTACAGAAGCTCCTGATGGCCATCAACATGTACAACGCCACGTACTGCGCGTTGCTGGTGGTGTTCAACCTGTGGACCGGGAACGAGCCGATGGCGAGCCTGCAGGAATCCAACGAGGCGGATTACTTGATCCTGCAGTTCGCGAAAGTCGTCGCGTACCTCGGTTTCGTGTTGATCCAGTGCGCACACGTCGTCTTGTTGCTCAGGACCAAGGCGGAGAACATGAAAGTCGCGGCGGTGGGGAACCTGCTCCTGAGCCTGTGCATCGGGTTCCACTACTATCTGCGCGTGTGGAGCCCGGCGATGGAGGGCCACCCGCCGCGCACGTCGCAGCTTTCCTACATGCTCTACACGGTGATGTTCGCGGCGATGGCGCTGTCGCATTACGCCAAGCCGGACAAGGGCGAGCGCGCGGAGGCGGCGGCCGCGGAGAACATCATGGGAGGGGACGAGAACAAGCAGTTCTAGGGTATATACGTGCGTGTTTCAACACACACGGTCATCGCGCGTCGCGACTCTTTGGAGTGTCTCGAGCTGGCCGCGCCGCTCGCGATATTATAAAAAAAAGCCCGTCGTCACCGCTCGCCCTCGAAGAACGCGAGGTTCTGTTCCCGCAGCACCTTCCTCGCGCCGTTCAAGCCCGCGAAGCACTCGGCGACGAGCAACGCGAACGCCACTGTGTTCAGCGCCTGGTCGAACGGCTGGACCTGTTCCTGCCCGAACCAGAAATACGCGGCGAGCGGGAGCGACACCACCAGCGACAGCGCGACGAAGCCCCACAGCAGCGGGACTTTTTCCTGCAAGTTACCGGCGTACCCCATGTACAGCCGGCACGGCTCGAACACCGTCCAGATGGCGAGCATCACCGGCCGGATGTCGTCGAAGTCCTTGTACGCGCCGTTGGTCTTGACGAACGTCGACAGCACGGTGGCGACCCACCACGCGGCGGAGAAGAGCACGTGGTTCGAGAGCAGCATCTGCAGGGTGACGTCGGAGGCCACTGCGCGGTGCGCCATCCGCGCGGGGGGGGGAGGCGGTCGCGCATCGTCGTCGACGCCTCGCCCAGGCGCGTCCGCGTGCATCTTCGCGTCGCTGAACGTGAACACCGGCTTACCCGCGCCGTCAGCCGTCGGTCGGCGCATCATCGCCGCGTCCTGAAGCCACCCGCGGAGCCGGTCTGGCGTGCCGTCTCGCGCGCGAAAGAACGCGTGACCGCGAGAGGCGACGTCCGCGGACTCGCTCCGGGAGACCGGATGCGCTCGGTGGGCGCTCGCGCGGGGACGCCTCGCGTGGCCGCTGCGACGCGCGGGCGCGATTGTGAGTGGCGCACGTCGCGACGCGCGCATTTCGCTCGAGGGGCTTCAAACGGCTTTTTCCGCAGAGCGCAAGCGCAGACGCGACAAAACTTGCTGCGACTTTCGAGCCGCGAGCTGCTACTTCGGCACTGTGACCACTCCCCACTGTCGCAACACTGGTGTCAGTTGATTTTTGACAACCTGAGAAAACCTCGCGTCGCGATCTCAGTCAGACCTCGGGGCGCGCGTGGACGCCCGCTCGATCGAGCCGAGCTTCCCCCGGCCGCGGCATGAGCGCCCGTCCGCGATCGACGCTCAAGGAGCTGGATGACACCGAGGAGTACCTCGAGTCCGCGGGCTTCGCGAAGCGCGACACCGCGGCGTGCCGGAAGTACCTGCAGATGGCGGTGGAGCACGCGGTGCGTCGCCCCGCGTGCGTCGCGAGGGCGGCGGCGTGCGTGCTCGCGGAATCCAACGCGAAGAAGGCCAAGTTGTCGAAGCGCGAGACGTATCAGGCCATGGAGCTCCACGCGTACGCCTCCCTGGACCTCGGGGATTTAGAGACGTGCGAACGACACGTCCGCTCTTTGGAATCGGTCTTCCCGAAGAGCGCGCGCGTCGGTAAGTTGCTGGGCTGCATGCTGGAGGCGGAGGGCGCGCACGACGACGCGCTCAAACTGTACGACGATTTGCTCGCGCAGGCCCCGGCGGAGCAGCGTCTGATGAAGAGAAGAGTGGCGTGCTTGAAAGCCGCAGGGCGCGTGGGGGACGCCATAGCGGCGCTGTCGTCGTACCTGGACGTCTTCATGGGGGACGTCGCGGCGTGGGAAGAGCTCGCGCTCCTGTACGTCTCCGTCAGGAAATTCGCGCAGGCCGTCTTCTGCTGGGAGGAAGTGATCATGGCGCTGCCGCAGCTCGGGAAGCACCACCGGCGCATGGCGGAGACCTACTACACGTGGGGGGGGTACGAGAACCTGAAGGCGGCGCGCAAGTACTACGCCGCCGCGCTGGACATGTCCACGGCGAGCGACGTGCGCGCCATGTACGGCCTCGTGTTTGTGGACAAAAAGCTGCGCGATCTCGAGCGGACATCCAAAGGCTCCGCCGCCGCGTCCAAGCTCGCCGCCGGCGACGTCGCCGCGGGCGATCTGGGCTCAGAGCTGGGGAAGGACGCGGCGGCGTTCCTGCCGCGGCTGTACCAAGCCGCGTGCCCTGGGCTGGTGCCGTTGGTCGAGAAGCAGATGCGGAGCGCGGGGTTGTGAAAAAAGCGAACGCACCAGCATCATCCCTCGAGCGCTCGGTCTGCCGACCGAGGGCCTTCGACCCCGATGCCGGTTGAGAAAAAAATCTTCCAAAATCTTCCCGACAGCGAATGGTCCCGCGGTCCGTTCAAGGGCTGGTTTCAGCCGTGCCCCACCGCTGTTCGCGCGCATCCGGCCCTGGAGAGGGCACTTCGCGTGTCGCGCGTGTGGCGTACCCGCGAAAGATGCTGCGCAGCGCCGTCTCGCGCCTGCGCGCGCCCGCGGCGGCGCCCGCCGTGGCGTCGTCGAGGGCCGCGTCCACCCTCACGCAGATCCTGGACGGCAGCGTGTGGTGCGTGCAGCGGAAACCCTCGGTTTCTCCCCCTCGCGAGCAAGACGGCCCGCGGAGGCGGTGCGCGGCACCCCACGCGCGCGCTCGACTCCGAGCGCGTCTCTTTCCGGAGCATACGCTCGCGCGCGGCGCGCGGCGACACTTGTCGTCGCCCCCCGCGCGCACGCCCAGCTCCGCGCGCTCCCGAACCCCGCCCAGCGGGGCACTGACGACGCTTCCCGTTTACGCCCCTCGCGCGCGCTCGAATCGGCACGCGCGCCGCTCGCAGGCAGCTCAAGTCTCGCAAGGGCGCGCTGGTGGGCGAGGACTCCAACGGGAACAAGTACTACGAGAACACCGGGTACCAGAGCGGCCGGCACCGGTGGGTGGAGTATGCGGACTTGGACAACTACAACACCACCTCGGTGCCGCGCGAGTGGCACGGGTGGTTGCACCACGTGGACGACGAACCCGGGCTCGCGACGCGCCCGGCGGCGCCCAACGAGGTGGCGTTCCTGCCCGCCGTCTCCGCGCGGTCGAAGGACGCGGGCGAGCTCACGGCGCAGCAGCACTTCCCCAAGGGGCACTTTCTGAACAAGAGGGGCATCAGGAACTGGAAGAGGTACACGCCCTGGTCGCCGCCGTGAGCCGCGAGACTGCGCGACGCGTTTTTTTCGCCGGAACGAGACCCTCGCCGCGCGCGGGATCGCGAAGGAGACGCGCCGTCTGCTTCGTGGACGCTTTTCGTTTTTCTATGTCGCGGGAGAGACGTACGCGTGTCCGGTTTCGCGAGTCTTCTGGAAGCGAGACGAGCATGTGCGAACGCGCGTGAGCTTACTTGTATCAACTGTCGCATCATCGCGAAAGCGCGCGAAAAATCCCAGGGGATTTTTCACTAAAAAAACGAGATCGTTTCTCGTTTTTCGGAACGAAAGCGAAAGCGCGCTTTACGCGCGCGTCAGAACCCCGCGAAGACGTCCTCCTTCCCCGCTCGGCCCTTGAGCTTCGCGGACTTGGACCCGAACTCGTACGCCGCGCCGGGGTGCTCGCAGTCCATGTCGTACTCGTCGAAGCACGAGACGTCGAAGTCCTCGCCGCCCGCGCGCCCCCGCTTCCGCAGCGGCGGGACCCACGGCGCGGCGGCGGTGCCGTCGGCGATGCCGCGCCAGTCCGCGTTCTGCGCGAGCCAGGCGTGCCGCTTGACGTCCGCGGCGCCGTCGCGCAGGCACCCGAGCCGCTTCGCGCAGTTCGGGTTGAGCAGCCTGTTGACGAAGTCCTCGAACGCGGCGGAGACCCGCGCCGCGCCTCGCGGGAACGAGTACTCGCCGCGCAGCACGCGCCGCATCTGCGCGGCGCCGTCGCCGTCGCGCGAGTAAAACGGCGGGCTCCCCAGGACCATCTCGTACGCCAGCACACCCAGGGCCCACCAGTCCACGCCTTTGTCGTGCCCGGTTTGGCGGAACAGCTCGGGCGCCATGTACTCGGGCGTGCCGCATAACGTGAAGGCTCGCTCCCCCGGGGGCAGTTTCTTGGCGAACCCGAAATCCGCGATTTTGACGTAGCCGGTTTCGTCCACCAGCAGATTCTCCGGTTTCAGGTCGCGGTACACGTAGTGCTTCCGCTGCATGTACTGCAGCCCGAGCGTGACGCAGGCGGCGTAGAACGCGGCGTCCCTCTCGGAGATGGCGCCCCCCACGCGCGCCAGGCGGTTGAACAGCTCGCCGCCCATCACCACCTCCGTGCAGAAAAACAGCTTGGTGGCGTCCTGGAACGTGCCGAGCAAACGCACGGTGTGCGGCGAATCCGCCACGTCGCGCATCGCGTCGCGCTCCTGCAGGACGTGCTTGTGCAGCCGCGCCTGAAGCAGCTGCCCTTTGCTCAGGCTCTTGATGGCGCACGCCGAGGCTGTGGCGTGATGCGTCGCGAGGTACACCTTTCCGAAGGCGCCCACGCCGAGAACGGCGCGGAGCTCAAAGTCCGCGAGCCTCGGGTCGGCGCCGAAAACCGGCGCGCCGTCGGCGCCTCCGGAAAACGCCGACGAACCCCGAAGAGCGTCTTGTTCTCCGCCCGCCGCGCGCCCGCCGTACGCCGCCTCCGCCGCCTTCTCGAGCGCGGCGCGCGCGGCGGCGCCCCCCGCGCGGTCGAAGTCTTCGCGCGAGAGCGCCAGGAGGAAGGCGCCGCCGCCCGCGGCGGCCGCCCGCGCGGCGCGCGGCCCGCCTCGCAAAAGCGCGAGCTCGCCGAAGTGGTCACCCTGCGCGGCGGTGGCGAGGACGCGCCCGTCTCGCGAGAGGACCATCTCGCCGCTCTCGACCAAGTACAGCGCGGCGCTCGTTTCCGTCGCCCCGTCTCTTCCGTCGCTCGTCTCTTCGCCCTGCTCGAAGACCACGCCGCCGGGCTCGACGCGCACGGGCCGCAGCGCGTCCGCCAGCGCCGACCGCGTGTGCGCGTCCAGCGCGCGGAGCAACGAGACGTCCCCGACGCGCTGCAGGCGCGCCTCGCGCTGGACGGTGACCAAATTCGCGCCCAGCGCGGATTCCAACACGGACCGGCGCAGCACGTACAGCGTCGTGGTCTCGAGCTCAGTACAGGCATCCTCGCCGTGCGGTGAGTCGCCGTGCGAACCGTCGCCGGCGATGACCTCGATGGCGCGCGTCGTGTCCGCGCCCATCAGCGCGCGCTCGCCGAACCACTCGCCCGCGCGCGCGAGCGCGGGCTCGAGCCCGTCGAGGCGCGCGCGCGACGGCGACGTCGCCTCTGTTTCTTTTTCCGTTTCTTTTTCGGTCGCGCTCGGCGGAGCGTCGCCTCGGTCGCGCCGCGCGGCGTTCGTGAACACGCGCGCGCACCCGCTCTCGACGACGAACATCGCGTCCGCGGCGTCGCCGAACGCGCACACCGACGCGCCGGCTTCGAACGTCTCCTCCGTCACCGAGCGCGCGATCTCGTGCAGGCGCTCGTCCGAGACGGAGGCGAGCGCCGGGACGTTGCGGAACGCCAGCCACTTCCGGACGTGCGAGTACGAGCCGAGGAGCGCGTCGAACTCGGCGCGCTCCAGGTAATACAGGTCGGCGTGCGCGGACGTGACAATGACAGTGGCTTGCCGCACGTCGTCGGGACTCGTCAGCGCGCGCTCACCGAAGGCGTCGCCGGCGGCGAGAGACGCGAGAAGCGCCCCTTTTTTGTCAAAGCGAGAACGTGTGGGAGACAGTCTCTTTTTTTCCTCCTCCGCCGTCGGCGTCGTCGCGTCCGGGTCGACGACGTCGAGCGCGCCGTCGGCGACGACGAAGAAACGGTCGCCCGGGTCGCCCTTCGTGATGACGCGCGCGCCTCTGTCGTACGTCGCCGCTTTGAGCGCGTCCGCGACGGCGGCGCGAGACGCGTCGTCCAGCGCGCGCAAAGCTTTGACGTTGTTCACCAAGTCCCGCTTAAACGTCCTCGCCTTGGTCTCGTGCGCGCGTTTGACGGTGACGTAGACGTCCCGCCGCAGCGCCCACAGGCGCGAGTCGAAGCTGGCGCGCACCGTCGCCGCGCGCGCGCACCGATACAGGAGCGCGAGCTCGCCGAATGCTTCGCCGGCGCGCAGCGTCGCCACCACGGGGCCGGCATCGAGAGAGGCTGAGGACGCGTCGAGAGCGGCGGCGGCGTCGGCGCCGTTTTCGGTTCGGCTCGTTTCGTTCGGTTTGACCCGCACCGTCGCCGCGCCGGATTCGAGCACGTAGAAGTCCTCGGCGTTTGCGTCGCCCTGCGTGATGATGTCGTGCCCGGCGCTCACCTCGACGCGGGTCATGCTGCTCACGAGCACCGCGCGCGTCTCGTCCGGCAGGCCCTCGAACAGGGGGTTGTCGCGCACGGCCCGCATGATGAGGCGCACGGCGGCTTCGTCCTTGGGCACGACCGTCACCGCCGCGTCCGAGGCGAGCGCCTCGACGGCCACCGCGAGGCGTTTCTTGCGCGCCTTGGCCAGACGCGCGCGGTCCGCCTCGAAGTCGCGAACGGTCATCGTCTCGCGCTCGCGTTCGGTGGGTGTCCTCACGCCGGCGTCCGGCGCGTCCGCGAGGCTGGGGGCCGCGCGCCGAACGTCGACGTCGCGCTTCGACAAGGGACGATCGTCCGCCAGGCGAGATTGGGGACACCCCATCCTTTCGCGGAGGACGTCTTCGGGAGCGTCGGGGAGGGTGAGGGCGTGTTCGTCACGACGCGGGAAACCGCGCGAGCTCGTACTCGCGAAGAGAAGCGAAGCGAAGGCGACGCGTTCACTGCGCCGTTGCGGTGCGCGCGCGCGTGTGCGTCGCGGAACCGCGTCGTGCCCGAAACAGCAACACCGCCTTTTGCTTTTCTGGGAAAACGGGATGCGGACCGTCGCGTTCGCCGATCGGAAAAAGCGCATTTTCGCGATCGCGGACGCGAGCACGCGACACCCTCCAGAACAGCGCGCTTTTTCTCCAGGAAAAGAATAATATTTCTCAGACGGCGCGGGCCTCCATTCCCGCGCGGCGCGCGGGGACGACACGATATCGCACCTGGCGGAACCTCTTCTCGGCCATCGCGGTCCTACGAACGGACGATCACGACGCGCGATGAGCGACGCGGCGGAAGGGGCGCTGGGGGTGGCGTCGCACGGGCGAAGCGACTCCGCCGACGCGGGGGCGCGTGGCGACGGCGGTGATTTCGATGACATTGCGGACATCGAGGACCGGTCCTTGGAACGGTCCGGAGACGCGAGCCCCGAGCGCGAGGAGCGCTTCCGCGAGGACAACCAGAGCTCCGACCACGACAGCACGAGAGACGAACTCCCGTTCGGGAGCCGGCGAGCGAGCGCCGCGGACTTGCCTCGGATGACCACCGAGCGCACGGGCGTGACGTACGCGGGGGAGGCCACGGTTGAGAACCCCGGGAAGACGCCGCGGACCGTGGGTCCCAGGGCGTGGCTCCGTCTGAACGAGGAAGGTCAGTGCGTGCCGGTGCAGATCGACAAGCACCGCCTGGCGCAGCACCTCGGCGTTCCCATGCGCGATTTCCGGATGCTCGAGCCCAACCGCAGCGACTCGTACAGCGCCGCGATCCTCTGCCGCGAGCGGTGCATCGTGATGCACATCGAGCAGGTCCGCCTTTTGATCACGTCGGAGTCCATCTTCATGCAGGACGGGCGGAGCTACACCGTGACGCGGATCCTACCGGAGCTGCAGCGCAGGCTGCTGATCCGCAAGCTGAAGCTCATGGACGGCCACGCCGTCCCCAACGCGCCCCTCTCGAACGAGCGCATCCCGGGGCTGGAAGACGCGAGCGCCGACGACGTCCCCGGCGGGAGCGACGCCAAGGGCGCCGGCGCCTTCGCCGAGCGCGCGCGCTTCAAGCAGAAGTTGTCCAACCTGGGCGTGGACAAGGCGGGCCGCCCCGCGCCCGCGGGGGTCACCGCGTCGGACCTGTACGACGACGCCGCGGCAGCGAAGAAGAAGAAGAGCGTCTTCAAGAAGGACGTCGCGTTTCCGCCGAACACGCCCGTCGGGTCGCGCGACGAGTACGACGACGTCTCCGCGTCCGGCCGCCGGCGCAGCCGCGACCTGGTCCGCTCGCTCGAGGCGCGCGAGAACGAAGCGGCGCTACCGTTCGAGCTCGTCGGCCTGGAAGTGGCGCTGGAGATCGTGTGCAACCAGCTGGAGCGCGACCGCCGGGACGTGGGCGAGGAGGTGCGCGCCTCGCTGGCGGGTTTGCGCAAGAAAGTGGACACGTTCAACCTGGAGCGCGTGCGGCGCGTGAAGAGCAAGGTGACCCGCTTGACCGGCCGCGTGGCGAAGGTGCGCGAGGAGATCAAGCGCTACCTGGACGACGACTCGGACATGCGAGACATGTACTTGACCCGGAAAGCGCTGGTGGAGGGTTTCCACGCGAACGAGATGGGCCACCAAAACGCGACGGGCGGCGGTTCCGGAGACTTCGGCGCGTCCGCGTTTCGAGGCAGGCAGAGCGTGAACTTCCACTCCGGGAGCTTCCACGCCGTGCACGGCTCGGGCGGCTCGTTCAAGATGCGCCGCCAGAGCCTGACGTACAAGGACGCGGGTCACGACGGCGGCGAGAAGAAGGACACGAGGGTGGGTCCCGACGGCGGTGAAGCTCCGCGCTCGGACGACGCCAACGCCGGCGACCCCTCGACGCCGGCGTCGGTCCCGAACGCGCAGGAGGATGTGTTCGGCGAGGAGCTGTTCCCGCACCAGGAGGATTCCGATTTGCAGGTGGTGGAGGATCTGCTGGAGACGTACTTCGCGCACATCGACAGCACGTACGCGGAGCTGGACGCGATCGACCAGTTCATCAACGACACGGAGGACTTCGTGAACATCCAGCTGGACGTCACGCGCAACCAGCTGCAGAAGTTTGAGGTGACGCTCACCTCGGCGACGCTCTTCGTGTCGATGTACTCGATGGTGGGCGGGGTGTACGGGATGAACCTGAGAAACGGCGCGGAGAACTCGCACGCCACGTTCGTGCTCGTGAACGCGCTGTGCGGCGCGGGCGCGGTCGTGGGGTTCGCGCTCATCATGCTGTACATCAGGAGCAAGAGGTGGATGTGACGAGGAAACGCAAAAGTATCGTATGTATCGAAACTCACAAACCCGACACGTTCTCGATGCCGCGTCAGGTCGTTCGCGCAGACCGCGAGACGCGCGCGCATGCCCCCGCTGGACCTCAAGCGTCTGTTCGAGGAGGAGCGCACGCGTCGCCGCGCGGCCGCGGGCGCGTCCAACTCCGCGGAGGCGGCTCCCGAACGCCTCGAGGCACTCGAGGCGCGCCCGATGTACTCGATGGCGGACCACGACGTGGGGCGGTTCGCCGCGAGACGCCTCTCGGGCCTGCACTACGTCCCCGAGTTCGTCACCGACGCGGAGGAGGAGGCGTTGCTGCGTTCGATCCGCGCGCCCGAGAACGACCACCGGTGGACCCGCGGCGACGGCGGGCGCCGGGTCGGCAACTGGGGCGGCAAACCGAGCGACGCAGAGGTCACCGAGCCGCTTCCCGTCTGGGCCGTCGCCGTCGTGGACGCGCTCTTCGCCCGAGCGGTGTTCGGCGCGAAAACCGCCGCCCGCCAACGGCCGAACCACGTTCTGGTGAACGAGTACCGCGCGCCCGCGGGCGTTTCCCCGCACAACGACGGATCGACGTACGCGCCTAAAGTGGCCATCCTCACGCTCGAGGGGGACGCGCTGATCGATTTCTGGGAGAACGACGGCAGTCCGACGGCGGTCGAACGGGAAGAGGCGGAGGAGGAGGACGAAGAAGATAGAAAAAACAACCGCCGACCGCCGTCGCCGTCGCCTCGCGCGCAGGTGGCGCTTCGCCGCCGTTCGCTCCTGGTGTACGAGGGCGAAGCCTACGACCTGCGGCACGGCATTCGGCGGAGGTTTGTGGACACGATCACGCGCGCGTGCGTGAACGCGGAGAGCGCGCGCGTCGCCGCGGGGGAAACCGTCCCGCGAGGCGAGCGACGCGTCTCCGTCGTCTTCGTGATCAAGACGAACGAATAGCTACGAGCGACTGGTGCATTTGTACGTAGTACCTTCGGGTACTACTATTCTCGCGACGGATCTCATTACGAACGAGACTCGGACGCGTCGTCACCGCGTCACATCGGGACATCGTCGCCACCGGTCGCCTCTTCACCCGCGCCCGCGTCGGCTTCCGAGCCAGGCCGCACCCAGACGTTCGAGCGACCGCCTCGGCCGCCGCGGCCGCCGCGGCCGCCGCGGCCGCGGC
>MDSV01189734.1_pt1 | contig 42776 bp, 35 predicted proteins | sample 810851 | NCBI WGS metagenome assembly MDSV01 (sample SAMN05326640, study PRJNA326480) | marine metagenome | isolation source: seawater | place: Atlantic Ocean: North East | collected 2012
CGATTGTTTCCTGATTGTCCAGCGAGCTCAATACATCGTATCGGTCATTAAAGAACAGAAGCAGGCCAACCAGGATCAGACTTGTTCCCAGCTTCTGCAGGCCAACGAAAGGTTCCTTGTAAATGAACACGCCGCCCAGAATCAGAAAAAGTGTGGTTAGCTGTATCACCGCTTCGCTGGTTTCCGCGTTCACGTAGATCAGCGAAAGCGAGAAGAAGTAATAGTTGCCACACAGACCAAGCGCAGCTACGAGCATCATCCAACGAATCTTAACCGGAACACTCAGCAAGGCCGGCAGGCTGTTGCGGCTCGCAAGCCAGATAAACAGAGCTATGCCGGCAACCAGGAAGCGATACCAAACCACCGTGCTGGCATCCATACCCAGCAGCAATTCTTTCAGCGCAATAGGCAGGACACCCCACATGGCGGCAGCGATTAGCGACAGTATGGCGCCGGCAAAATGATTCTGCTCTGGCTTGTGCATAGCGGACTATTGGTTTGGAAAGAGGTGGCAGACGGTCGTTTTCGAGACGCAGCATGCTATCACGAATGCACGGGCCGAGGACCTGAATTTACGTGCCCTGGCCCCGGAGCAGGACAGCGAACTCAGGAGATCTGAATATGCCGGGAAAAGCGCGCACTAAGAAACTCCATCTGATCCGCCAGCACGGCATGGTTTGACAGGTAGAGAAACTCATATTGATTAGGCACGAATGGCACCGCCAGCAGTTCCATACTAGCCTGTTCAGGTGTGCGGTCTGCCTTTCGATTGTTGCAGCGGCGACAGGACGTCACCACATTGGTCCAGATGTCATGACCACCCCTGGAGATCGGAATCACGTGATCACGGGATAGATCACCCCAGGCGAATTCACCACCGCAATACAGACACAGATTCTTGTCGCGGCGGAACAGGAATTTATTTTCCAGGGGAGGATCATAATTGTCCTTATGCACCTTGCCACCACAGGCAACGATGCTGGGCAGACGCAAAACGGATCGAATACCCTGACGGTTATAGCCGCCGCGAATTTCCATGACGGTGTCACCGAGGGACCAGATAACGAGGTCTTTTACCAGGAGGGTCGCCGTTTCTTCCCGAGTTAACCAACTAACTGGGATGCCGGCTTTGTTCAATCGCAGAATCTTGGCGTTCACGCACAATCACCTGAATCGACTACTGTTGCGGTTAGTGGTGCGGTTGAGAGTCGAATTGCGCTGGGGTTGAGGGACAGTTCAACGCGCCGCTTCATAACTCACTCTTAAATTATCGGCGCAATTCGTAATGACTGTATATCAATAGCTAACTGAGGAAAACACTTTGCCACAGAAATTTCCGCCAGTGTGTCAGTTCTGAAATATTGAGCAGTTACTAATGGTAATCTGAGAGCTAACGCGATCTGCCAAGTTAGCCTAGCATGCGTTCCTGCATGCGTTGCCATCCACCGGTACTGGCCCAATATCCCAACTGCAGCAGCATACCAAGGGCAAGAAAAATCGGGATGGTGCCCCAGTCCCGACCACCAACGCGAAAATAGAATACCGCGTTATAGTTGCGATCTTCTGTGGGATGATCGGCGGTAACTACACCAATATAGGTGCCCTTTTCCAGAAACTCATAGCTGGTGCGATAGAACCCGCCTTCTTCCATGCGAGCCGCCTCATAGAACACGGTGGCGGCCTCCAAATCATCGATAGCTTCGATGTCCTCCCAGGAGGCGAAGCGTCCTACGTCATTCACGTCTCGCACAATCCGGAAATCGAGCACCATCTCCGTAAGCAGATCGTGCAGGTATTCCATAACAAAGACAGAACGGGTCACATTGGGAATGTCTTCACAGTATTCTGTGCTCTCGCTGGTTTCTGGCTGAAACACAGTGAAATGCGCCTGCATGAAATCGATGTTAATGACACAGAGGTCATCTTCGAACGCTACGCCACCATGGCCTGCCGCCTGGGTCGAAAATAACAGCCCCAACAGAAAAATAAGTGAATAGTGCCAGCGGTGACTCGATGAATTGGAAGCGAACAAATTAGGCACTCTTGACTTGTACAGGATTGAGTTAAATTCCTACGCCAATAGTGAAAGCGCAGATCTACTGCTGCTTTGCAGGTTGGCTCGAGGGTGGCTTACTGGACCGAGATTTCTACCAGGGAATCAGGCTGCCGTCGTAATTAAAAAAATCACCGGCATTATCTGGGCTCAGCCCATCGATAACAGCCAGCATGCCGCTCACACTGGTTTGAACATCGATTAGGCCATTTGGCCCGCCCATATCGGTTCTAACCCACCCCGGGTGCACAACCGCTACACTGAAACCCTCACAGGCTAGATCCACAGACAGACTCTTTACCACTGAATTGAGAGCAGTCTTCGAGCTGCGATAAATATAACTGCCGCCGCCCTTGTTGTCGTCGATCGAACCCATCTTGGAAGTAACATAGACGAGCTTCTTTTCAGTACCCTGCCGGAGGCTGCCAATAATCAATTGCGTTAGCAGCATGGGGGCAATGGCATTCACTCTAATTACCTGTTCCCACTCGCTGCTGCCCACATTGCCGAAATTAGCATCTCTGGGGCCATAGACACCGGCATTATTAATGAACATATCGATCGGTGTGTCTTTAAGTTCGGTGGCAAAGGCGGCCATGGATTGCTCATCACTCACATCCAGATTCTTCAGGCTCAGGTTTTCATTGTTTGCTGCCAGTGCCTGCAGCTCGGTTGCACTGCTGCTATCGCGGCAAGTGGCAATCACCGTGTCGCTGCGCCCAAGAAAATGCTTCACAAACTCCAGACCTAAACCTCGGTTGGTGCCGGTAATAAGGACAGTGGCCATTACTTCCTCCGAATACTGAATCAGCCTATGCAGCCGTTGATTGACTGCAGGGAGGCGCTAATCTACACAGCCTATGGCACGGGGTCAAAGGCTGAATCTAGCTTTTGAAATAAGTGGTGGTGAACCTAAAGTTAGCAACTTCGCTGGTCTTTCGTCTTTTTCTTGCCCCGATAGTTTGCCAAATTAGTAGTCTACTTTTCTGCCAATCCTGCGTCTAAATAACATACAGGGCGGCATTTGCTATACTGCCGCCAGCCTGAGAACGCCAAAGTCCGCAGCAGCGGCGCCGACGTCAAGGCGGCTCAACGTAGATTGAGCCAAGAGGCAGAAGTGAAAAACCCCTGGAGAGCCGCTAAATGCCGTACCCCACAAGGCCCATCGTCAGCCTGATCGGTTTGGCTCTGACCAGCCTGTCCCAGACCGCCCTGGCCCAGCAGGATCCGCAACAGATCCTGGTCACCGGGGTGGTACCAGCAGGCTCCAGTATCGATCGCAGCAAGCTGCCTTACCCGATCCAGATCGGCTCAGCGCAGGATCTGCATAACGTTGGCGGGGCCAGTCTGGCCGATTTTATGGGCCAGAGCTTCTCCAGTGTTTCACTCAATGACGCCCAGAACAATCCGCTGCAGCGAGACCTGCAGTACCGGGGCTTTACCGCGTCGGCGCTGCTGGGGCTAGCCCAGGGGCTGGCGGTCTACCAGAACGGCGTGCGCATCAATGAGCCCCTTGGCGATGCGGTCAATTGGGACCTGTTGCCTCAATCCGCTATTAACCAGATTACCCTTAGCGGCGGTTCTAACCCACTCTACGGCCTCAATAGCCTCGGCGGCTCCCTCGTCATCGATATGAAGAACGGCTTTAACTTCCAGGGCAGTAATATTGAGATCAGCGCCGGCTCTTTCGGTCGCACCACGGCCAATATTGAAATCGGCGGCAATGATGGACAGCTTGGCTACTACATCAATATCGAACGCTTCGACGAAGATGGCTGGCGCGATCAATCCGAATCTGCTGCGCTCAATGTTTATGGCAGCTTTGGCTGGCGCTCTGAATACTCCGCTGTAAACCTTAACTTGCAGCACGGCCGCTCTGACCTGATTGGCAACGGCGCCGCGCCAGTCGAGCTACTCGCATTGAGGCGAGAGGCAATTTTCACGGGGCCGGATATCACTGAAAACGATATGACGATGATGAGCCTGGATTTCTCGCACGAGGTATCTTCAACCATTAGCTTCAGTGGCAATCTGTTCTGGCGTAAAAACGACACAGACTCATTCAATGGCGACGGCTCCGAGTTTGCAGTCTGTGAATTCAGCGGCGGTCCGGGTTTGATCGAAGGCCTGGAAGAAGACGATGTGGAAGAACTTGGCATAGACGATGATGACTTGTGCGAGGGTCAGTTTGCCGGCGCCGATGCGCTGGAGAGTTTTCTCAACAACCTTGCGACACAGGCTGGTGAGGATGAAGAATTCAATATCGAGAGCTTCGAGGCTGACGAATTGTCGGGCACCGGTGTGCTGTCTGACCAGGCGATTAACAACATCAGCAACCGGGTACAGCAATCTTTTGGTGGCGATTTTCAATGGACCCTCAAAGGCAGCTTCGCGGGTTACAGCGGGCAGCTGGTGATTGGTGGTTCCTATTTTAAGGGCGAGTCAGACTTTAGCTCGGTGTTGGAGCTTGCCAACCTTGATCCAATCAGCCGCATCACAACTGGACTGGGCACGGGCACATTTGTCGATGAAGCGGCTACGCTCATCAATACCGAGACAGAAACCCTTAGCACCTACATCAGCTCGACGCTGGATTTAACGGAGGCTGTCGCGCTGACACTCTCGCTGCGCGCCAATGGCACAGATGTTTCGCTGCGAGACCAATCCGGGCTGCGACCCGAACTGAACGGAGACCACAGTTTCGATCGGATAAACCCTGCGCTGGGCGTAACCTGGCAGGCTACAGAAAACCACAACCTGTACGCCTCTTTTAGCCGCTCTACCCGCGCGCCTACGCCAATTGAGCTGGCCTGTAATGAAGGTGTGTTTGATCTTGCGGTGCAGTTTGCCGTTGAACGCGGCGATGACCCAGACGATGTAGATTTCGAATGCCGCCTGCCTAATGCCTTTCTGGCTGACCCGCCGCTGGAGGATGTGGTCTCAAGCAGCTTCGAAATAGGTGCCCGTGGATTCCTCGGCGACATCGCCTACTCAGCAGGAATCTTTCACACCACCAATCGGGATGACATTCTGTTTCAAACCACTGGCCGCGCCACCGGACTGTTTGCCAACGTCGATGAGACCCAGCGCGTCGGTTTCGAGAGCAGGCTCAGCGGTCAACTGCCAAACGTGAATTGGACACTTGCCTACAGCTACGTGGATGCCACATTCGAAGATAACTTTAGTGCACTCAGCCCCAATCACGCCTTCGCTAATAGCGAGGGTGAAATCCTGGTCCAGAGCGGTGATCGTATCCCGGGGATTCCGCAGAATCAGGTTAAACTATTAACAAACTATCGGGTGACGGAACGTTTCGGCCTGGGACTGGATGTGGTCAACAACAGCGACCAGCACCTGCGCGGTGATGAGTCTAATCAACTCGAACCAGTTGACGGTTATACCGTGGTCAACTTTCGCGCCCGCTACCAGGTCAGCGATCAGTTCCAGGTCTTCGCCATGGTGAACAACGTCTTCGATGAAGAATTCGAGACCTTTGGATTACTGGGTGAAGAGCCTAACGAGGTGGAAGTCTCAATAATTGAGGACCTCACGGTGCCATTGTTTCTGGGGCCTGCCCCACCTCGGGCCGGATTCCTGGGTGTGCGTTACTCTTTTTAGCTGTCTGCCGCCCACTACCACAACGGCAATCTCAATCTCATTCATGGCCCCCGAGCATCTGCGCAGGGGCCATCTGCCACACTGAAAAAATACTGTATAGCCATCCATGGGTTCGTCAAACCATATCAAGTTGCGTTTGGCTCTACTAGAGTTAAGCTCATGGAAAACCCAATACAACAAACAAGGTTTACACGAAGCATTTCCAAGATGATTATCATGATACTCGCGCTTGGTGTTTACATCGCCGTTCACTAGCAAGCCTCCGCCTCTGTTTGGGTTCCTTAAAGCACGGAATGGCAACGATGGATCAACCCCTTAATTGCGGCCCTCGGCTATGGGTGATAAATCGCATTGCACGGTGCAGCATTATTCTTTCTTGAACCCTTGAGTTATTTTTAAGCCTGCGCGTCTGGCTGAGGACGAATCTCCTGATGCGCCTAAGTTCTATCGGCGACCGACGGTGACTAGCGTCTGAATCATCTATTCTCCCTCTGCAATTCCCCTGCAAAACACTTGAAAACTGGCGGTTTCGAGAGCAACATCTGATCAAAGCACCAACCAGAGCAGCTCAATATGAAACTATTTCATTTTCCGGAAAACCCTACGGGCATTTATGTCGCCGCAGGCGCTATGCTGCTTGCTAGTGTATTGACGATTGTAGATTTAGGGCTTTCGTCGGGTGTCGTTTCCTTTGTTTTAATCACTGCGGTGTTAGGTGTGGGGCTGGCTATTGGCATCTTGTATCGAAGTTTTGCCGTGTGGATCATGGCCACCGTATTAGCGAGCATCAATGCTGTAGTCCATGCCTTCCAATTGATCTTCCTGATGATGGCTGTCAGCTCTGCCGGTGAGTACCTTTTGTTCGCAGTCACCCACGCCGTACCTCTGGGACTTTATACTTTTGTAGTGTTCTATTTGAATTCCAATGAGATCAGGGACCTGTTTGGGCTGGTTCCTCTTAACGAAGACTAGAAGACTAATAGCTAAGTAGAAAAATCTGAAATATTGGCCTGTGTACCATCGTATTCAGAGTCACGACAGCCCGCCCTTCTCTAGATATTATAAGAAACAAGAGGTCGAAAATTGCAGTCACCCCAAACAAAGCAATCCTCAATTTTCCCTACACATGAACCAATGAGGAAACTCCTGACGCTTCTAGTTTCTGTGCTCGTCCTCGCCGGGTGCGGCAGTCCTGGTTCCGATGAGCAGACTCCTGCTTCCACCCTGATAGTTAATGCAATGATCATCGACGGCAGCGGCAGCCCAGCTTATAGCGCGGCGCTGCGAGTCGAGGGTGATGGGATTGCCGAGATCGGTGAGCTTGAAGCACGGTCCGGCGAAACTGTCATCGATGCTACTGGCTTGGTATTAGCACCCGGCTTTATCGATACTCACAGCCACCACGATAGAGGCCTGGAAGAGAATAAAGATGCCTTGCCCATGCTTACCCAGGGCATTACCACTACAATTTTCGGCCAGGACGGCGTGCACGCTTTTCCTATCGCTGAGTTCTATGACGCCTACGAGCAGGCTCCTGCTGCGGTTAACGTTGGATCTTATGTTGGCCATAACACGATCCGCGAAATCGTCATGGCGGCGCGCAGTGAAGAGCCTGCAACAGACGACGAGATTGAAACCATGGCTAATCTGCTCGCGGAAGAGCTGAACAGCGGTGCGCTGGGTTTCTCCAGTGGCCTTGAGTATGTGCCGGGAAAGTTCTCCGACGGCAGCGAAATCGTGCGGCTCGCGCAGCAGGCTGCGACTTTGGGTGCGCGCTACGCCTCTCACCTGCGTTCAGAAGACCGTTTCGTGTTTGAGGCCATTGAGGAAATTATCCAGATCGGCAGATTAACAGGCATGCCAGTGCACTATTCACACATGAAACTGGCTGCGCGGCAGGTGTGGGGTGAGGCGCCAAGGGTGCTGGACATCCTCAACGCAGCACGCGCTGAGGGCATCGATATTACGGGGGATATCTACCCCTACGAATACTGGCAGTCGACTATTACCGTGCTGCTTCCGAATCGTGATCCAAGTGACATAGACGAGATTAACTTCGTGCTGGAAAGCATTGCACCCGCAGATGGCATCATCTTTACTAACTTCATGCCTGACCCAAGCTATGTGGGCTTGTCTATTGCCGATATCGCTGAGCTGCGCGGCAGTTCAGAGGCACAGACCCTTTCCGACGTGATCGCGGAATCCATGGCGTGGAGTGAAGCCAATGATGGTCAAGCCTCCGAATCCATCATGGGGCGCTCCATGCATGAGGATGATATCGAGCAGCTGCTGCAGTGGGAGTTCGCCAACATCTGCTCCGACGGCGGCTATAGCGGCCACCCCCGTGGCTATGGTACTTTTCCCAGAGTGCTGGCGAGATATGTCAGGGACAGAAACACGCTGGCGTTGGAAACAGCCATCGCCATGATGAGCAGTCGCGCGGCGAGCACCCTGGGACTGACGGATCGTGGCCTGCTGCAAGAGGGGATGAAAGCCGACCTGGTACTGTTTGATCCAGCCACTATTAAAGACCATGCGACTGTGGAGAACTCGCAGCAAATCTCCACGGGGATTCAGTCGGTGTGGGTTAACGGCAAGTTGGTTTTAGAAAATGGAAGGGGCACTGGTGCCCGGCCAGGGCAGGCACTGAAACGGCCCGCACTTTAGAATACAAGGAACACGCTTGAAGAAATTCGAATTGAATGAATACGCGCAGCTCGCCGAGATCACTGCCGCGATCTGCGTCGTCATCTCCCTGATGTGGGTAGGTTTCGAACTTCGTTCTCCATCTAGCTAAACCTGTAGACTCATATTGAAGTAATTATTCCTATGTCTGGATCTCTATTCCAACCTTTCGCTATTGAACAGTACATGTCTGAAAACGAACATGCCGTTAAATATCATTTTGCAGAAAGTGGTGTGCACCCGCTCACTTATTCTGAGCTGTTTGAGCTGGCTAGCATAGATACCGACTCACTGTTCGCAACTCTAGTGGATTATCCGCAGGTAAATGGCATCCAGAGCCTGCGTGAAAAAATCGCGACAATGTACGAAGGGACAACAGCCGAGAACATTCTTGTCACGATCGGTGCCAGCGAAGCCAATACACTGGTGGCGGCTGCAATGTTAAATCCGGGCGACAACATGGTTCGCTTTCGCCCTACCTACGAGCAGCTTAGCGGCAATGCAAGCAACTTGGGATTTGAGGTCCGTAGCGTAGACATGATCGAGTCCAATGATTGGGCACTGGACACTGACGCATTAAAACAAGCCGTGGACGACAGATCTGGCATCATCCATGTCGTTAATCCGAACAATCCGACCGGGCGCATCCTGTCCCAATCTGATCGTGACGCGGTAATCGCAGCCGCGGCCAATTGTGGTGCATGGATCGTGGCAGATGAAGTGTATGCCGGAACAGAGCGGGACAGTGACGAGCCCACGGCTTCTTTCTGGGGTGACTATGACAGGGTTATTGCCATTAACTCAATGAGCAAGGCCTATGGTCTGCCGGGTCTGCGCCTGGGCTGGCTGGTAGCGCCTGTGCCTGTGATTGAAGACTGCTGGCGCCGTCATGAATACGCCACTATTGCGGCCACCATGTTTTCCATGAAGCTGGCCGATGCGGCGTTGGAAGAACGTGCGCGGGAAAAGCTTCGAGCCAGGGCGCAACTATTGATCCGCCGAGGATTCGAAACCTTTACCGCCGCACTGGACGAACATCCCGGCGTCTTTTCTGTAGTTCCACCCCAGGCTTCAGCCATGTCGTTCGTCAAATTTGACCTGCCGGTCAAGTCTGATGAATTTGCGAGAAGGCTGCTAAAGGAAGAGGATGTGCTGGTAATACCCGGCAGCAGGTTTGGGGTTGAGGATCACTTTCGATTCAGCTCGGCATTGCTTGAAGACCACCTTAAAGCTGGCTTGAGCCGCTTTAATAGTCTGGTGGAGAGAATTTTAGCGGGTCAGTGATTGGGCTCTGTGATGATAATCACAGAGCCCAACACTGGAATGCAATCAGAGTGGGATAAAGGCCAGCGCGTAGTTAGGGTTCATTGGAATCACTAGCTGGTGCTGCACCGAGTCGTAGCACATTGACGCCGCACTGGGGATGCCGGACGCGATGATTGTCGCTTCCTCACCGGGCTTAATCTCCGACACACTGCCGAAACGCACGCTGCTCACGTACTTGGTGCCGTCCGGCAGAACAACTACGCCGTCGTTACCACCCTCTACAGCATATTCCGTGTTTACTACGTCACCATCAAGGTTGTAAGTGATCACCGCATTGTCATCGATATTCACTACTACTACGTTGCCATCTGTGTCGATGGCCACGCCATTGGGCACATTCAGTGGTGCGCCATCGGCGAATACTGAAACTTCGTCGTTGGCTGTGATCTTGTAGATCACTTCCGGGGCTCGGGTATTTGAGGCATAGACAGTGCCATCATCGGTCACAGCAATGCCATTAAGAATAGTTGAACCTGGTACTTCAACTGATTTCAGCGGGCGACCCGTTGCCAAGTCAAAGGAACGGATATAGCCCACGTCTACCGTATAAAGCACACCATTACGCACCGCACTGCCCAGCGGGTGGTGCAGCTCCAACCCATCGCGGGTAACACCAATCCATTTGGGTGTGTGCACCGAGCCGTCAGGATTGATCAGGGAAACGAAACCATCGTTCTCGGTACCATCCCCGCGCTCGCCGTTATTCATAGCGAGAATCAGGTTACGCTCTGGATCAAAGGTACAACTCTCAGAAAAATGAAAGCTGCCGTATACTTTGACATTGGATGACATGGGGACTCGCACCCCTGCCTCGTTGACGGCACCGATAGGCTCGCCCGCCTGAAACTCCTGGGCTGTGGTGAGAGCAGAAGTCAGCAGCATGGCGCTCGCTGCGGCGCAAATCAGACTGATTCGCGATGTTTGGGATGTCTTGAAAGTCATAGCTCAATACCTGCTTGATCCTAAGAGAGATGGTAAAAGTCTTGTGAGATGATGCGATCATTTTAGCGATTACTGCGGCAAACTCCAGCGCCACAGTGTGACAATTCTTGTTCCAAGCCGAGTCCAATAAATCTATTGGTTTACCGTCTGAAATTCCTGAGGCATCGGCATATGGCAGGCGATATTTCCTGCGGGTGAAAACTTGCAATGCTGTTTATCTCTATTCAATGCCCGTCGGATTGCTGCGCGGTGGCTGCACGCCACCAAACACCCTGCGATCCCGTTCGATAGATAATTTCCGGCCCCGTTCGATTGCAATTTCAAGATCGACATCCAGGTTATAGGCTTTGACGACAGGAGCACGACCCAGTGCTGCGATGGAATCTACGGCGGTGATCATCGCACCCTGGGGTTCGGAATCATAGCGGATGCGAATGGCGTTACTGGAACAGGCAGCGAGCGCGAAAGCGCCCGTAAAAACCAATAGCAAGCGAACACTAAGCAGACTGAGGACAGACACGATATCCACCACTCGATTGAGAACACTTGCTCCCAATACTACTCTTTTCACAACAAAGGACAAATGTACGGGGGCTTCGCTTGATTTATCGGATAGGTCATGTGGACAGTTTTAGGAAAGATTATGAGTCGAGCTGCTAAATGGCACCTGGCTTTCCAGTCTTATCGTTTGATAGTGAGCGCCATACCTAGGGATTTCGGCGCAACAGGTTCAAAGCCATATTTGCTATAAAGCGCAGGAGAATGATGATCGGCAATGAGATCAACATAGGCTGATTCCGGTGCAGCCTCATGAATGATCGCCATCACTGCATCCATGACCTGCCGACCCAGACCCTGGCGCTGATAATCAGGGTGCACAGCGATATCGACGATCTCAAAATTACAGCCCCCGTCTCCTACTACTCGCCCCATGGCGATGAGACGCTCTCCGTCCCGGATAGTTGTGACAAACAGACTGTTGGGTAAATCGATTTCTGCCGCCGCCTGGGACTTGGGGGAAAGGCCACAGGCAACACGGAGTGCACAGTACTCCTCACAGCCAGGTTGCTCCTTGGATAGCCTGATTGTGGTCATCTTGACTGCAGAAACTGTACGGCTCGATCCGGAAAATCGGTAAACAGGCCATCGACGTCGGCCTGGAAAAAGTGGATGTTAAGCAGGTCTTCAAAATCTTTGGCATAGCCAGGCATAGCACCTGGGTCTGCCCGGAAGGTATAGGGGTGTACCTCTAGACCAGCCCCATGGGCACGGGCAACCAGATCGGTAATCTGCAATTGATTCTGGCTGGAGCTACGATCCACCACAAGGTTGTAGGACGGGCCAATGCCGTCAGCTGAATACGCCAACTTGGACATGCCATTCGGTTCGAACATCCAGGGGTAATCAGTCGAGTTGCCCAGCAGCATAATCAGATTAACGTCGATGCCTACGACCGGAAAAATTTCCTTCTTGATTAGCGCCAGTTCGTCATAATCAAAAGTCTGCAGGAATACCTTGCTGTCTTTGCTGGTATAACCATATTCTTTCAGCACCTGAACTACCCGCGTGCTGATGTCTTTACCTTCCTGACGATGAAAGGCGGGCTGCTTGATTTCCGGGTAAATACCTATGTCTTTGCCCGTGGAAACATTAAGCCCCTGGATCATCTCGATCTCTTCCTGAAAAGTGGGCACCGAGAATGAACCCTTGCTCATTGGGAAACGGTTGGCAAAGCCCTGCTCTTTCTCACCATCAACCAGGCGAAAGCCTTCCACCGCATTGAGCGTCCTGATCTCTGCAAGGGTGAAATCGATAGCATAGAAGCGTCCGTCCTCGCGGGCGCGGCCGGGAAATTTCTCATCAACGTCTGTGGTGCGATCAAGGGTAATGTCATGCAGCACGATCAGTTCATCGTCACTGGTCATGACCAGATCTTGCTCAATGTAGTCAGCACCCTGCGCATAGGCCATGGCCTTGGCCTCCAGAGTGTGCTCGGGCAAGTAGCCGCTGGCACCCCGATGGGCGATTACAATTTTTTGCGCAAAGCTCGCGGACGCCATCATAGCTGCTACCAAAAAGACCCCAACTGTATTTAATGCTCTCATGATTCTAACCTGTCCCGACTCGATAAGTTACTTGTGAATTTGCCACACAGTGTGTGGAAACTCTGTGACAGAGAGTTTACAGCCTAATCTAGGTTGTGAACTAGTTGTACTCGCTCAGTGGCTTCGAGCGCCCCGCTGTCGGGGGCGCTATTGCTCACGGTCGACCTGCGGTCGCCCTTTATTGTTCGCCATAACACCCCCCACATCGAGGCTTGGGCACTTGTGCTGGAAGATCAATTCGCACCTAGAGAGGAATCGCAGGCTGTGATTCCGGCTCGAAGCCACAGTCTTGGAGCAGCCTGTACTCCAAGTGCCATACTTCGTCAGCAGCGTGTCGCGATCAATAACATGCCATTCGAACCGCCTTTGCCACTTTTCGCCAGAATTCCTCCCAACTCTGCCTTTTTTTGACCCGCGGCCTGCCACATCAATGGTTTTAAATGTCAGCGTCGAAAATCCTATTAATCAGTAACCCTAAGCAAGCACACCACCATGGCACGCAGACAATCCCATTGCCTTTTTATCGAGGAAGAAACCTACAACTGGGCGTCGCCCAGAACCGCCAGCCACCGCCGCCTGATCTTGTTGTCCGTAATGATCGTGATCGCAGGATTACTGTTTAGCATCCTGCGGTAGTGCGCAGCGTGCGGATTGGCGATGAACAACCACTGCAGTAGAAACAAAGCAGCGACGAAGTCGCAAAAAAGGATAGATTTAGAACTGATCAAACTGATGCGGGCGAATCACTGAAGATCAGCGAGCCTTGAGTTCGGCCCTCACAGTTAAGATCCCTTCACCACGGCGCACCGTAACCGCAATCTGATCGCCCGGAGCAGCTTCGCGCAGCATGTTTGAGTAAGTCTGCAGGCTGTCTACGGCTGTGCCATTGAACTGCAGAATAATGTCCATACCCTGCAGGCCAGCGACCTCGGCGGCTCCGCCTGGCGTAACGCCGGAAATTCGAACCCCTTCGCCATCGTAAGCGAAATCTGGAATCGTACCCAGGCTGGCCTCGCGTGAGCCTGTAGCCGTACTTACCTCTACCTGTGCATTCTCTAGATTTACACGCAGGGGATCAGTGCGATCAGCCAGGTAAACGATGGCCTCCTCTACCCACAGTGCAACGTCTGACATGCCGCGCAGATCCAGCTTGTCCGAAGTATCCGAGGGCTGGTGATAGTCCAGGTGAGCCCCACTAAACAAATGAATGGCAGGAATGCCGGCGTTGAGAAAGCTGACGTGATCGCTGCTGGCTATGGTCTGGGCCGGAAATTCTGAAGGGACACCAATAGTGAAACCTATGCCCTGGGCCATAAATGGCCACTCGTAAGCACTCTCAGTGCTAAACACTTGCAGCGTACGGCCCTCCAGCCGACCCACCGCGTCCATGTTAACCATGGCGAAAAAATTCTCAGTCTCAAATCCACCCGGCGGATTGTTAACGAAGTGATCCGAGCCCATCAGGCCAGCCTCCTCGCCGGTGAAGGCAACAAACAAGATGGGTCGTTGGGGCGTGAATGCTCGAGCCAGTTTGCTGGCTACTTCAATGAGTACACTAACGCCAGAGGCGTTGTCGTCGGCGCCCTCATAGTCGGCACCTGTATCGGCATCGATCCCCAGGTGATCATAGTGCGCACCCAGTACAATGGGCTCAGCGCTGAGGTCAGTGTTAACACCGGGAATCATGCCGACAACATTCGCAAGCCTTACCAAGTCATTGCCCACAAGCTCATCCCGCCAGCGCTGGAAATAATTGCCGTCAACTGGCTCTAGCCCGGCTGCTTGAAACTGATCAGCAATATAGCGCGCAGCCCGATCCAGGCCTTGACTGCCTAGACCACGACCCTCCATCTCAGCCGCCGTCAGGGCATTACTATGCCTGGCCAATTGCTCTGGTAGATATTTGGGTGGCAACTCAGCAATAGCTGGTGCGGGTACTAGACTGTCCCAGGCTATCGCGCTTGTGAGCGACGGTTTAATCCACTGCAGCGGCGAATCGGGACTGGCCCAGACGCCTTTGACGTCATTGGTTGGCTCTGAGCCAACGAAGCTCAGGTAAGAGTACTTGCCATAATGGGGCAGCTTCTCGATCATACCTGGCATCGCCACCATGTCGTCGACATGTATCCAGCCCACAGCCAATTCTGGGTTGGCCGGATGGCGGCCAACTATCACTGAACTGCGGTTACTGTAAGCGACTTCGCTGCCTTCGATGGTTATGCCCGAGCTACCCGTGCTTACACCATAATTTGCTGCTGATTCCACTACTGTGGTGGAATAAGGGTTGTTCTGACCCAGCACCCAAACAGAGCGATCTGAGGGCAATTCCTCGATGCTGTCGGCGAAGATCAGCTCAAAATCCACACCCTGTCCAAAGTTCTCTGCCAGGCGCGTCCACTGCTCACGATCTTCCGTTGGCATGATGAAAGCAATCTCGCTGGCCCCGAACAGCTCGCCCACAGTAGGCGGTGTCTCTTCCCGATCAAGGGTGCGAAAGACATCAAAAAATGGATCCACCAACACGGCCTGGAGTTTGTCAAAGTCTTCCGCCATGACGCCCTCAAGTTTTTGAGTCAGAGCGATGTCATAAATCTGCGGCTCACTTTCTCCTTCGTAAAAAAGAGCAACTGGCACTTTTAATTGATAGGGATCTTCGAACTGGGTTTGGGCAAACATGATACGGGCTCGATTACCATTCACTTCCTCGACCCTAACTGACAACTCAGGCGCACCGATGCGGTGTACCCACTGATCAAAGAATGGCGCTAAGTCCCTGCCACTGAGTTCACTGAACAGGCCTTCAATATCGGAAAACGAGGCACGCTTGAATTTGAATTGATCATAAAACTGTTGCAGACCCGCAATGAATAACTCATCGCCCAGCTCAATCCGCAGCATATGCCAGAGCATAAGTGTCTTGCCATAGCCGACGGCCTGGGTGACGGCAGAATTGCGCGAAGTGAATTGGGAGAGAGGGAAATCATCACCATCCGCGACATAGTTTTTGTAGCGCGCCAGCATTTCCTTGCGGTACTCGTGACCAACGCCATCCATCTCACGAAACAGATGATCGGCGAGATAAGCCGTCAGACCCTCACTCCAGTTGCCAGACTCATAGTCAGGGAAGACCCCATTACCCCACCAGTTATGAAGAATTTCATGGGGGTAAGAAGACTCGAGAATAAAGGGAAAGCGAATAACCTGTTCGCCCAGCAAGGTGAAAGACGGCATGCCATAACCGGTTTCCCAAAAGTTCTCCACCAGTGCGAACTTGGAGAAAGCGTAGTCGCCTAATAGCGGTTCATAGAGTTGGAGATATCGGGCAGTGGCGTCGAGGTACTTGGTGGCCAGGTTTGTGTCAGGCGTTCGCAGATATGCCAGCGCCTCCACATCACCTGTCGCCTGACGATAGATCGTGAAATCAGCGGCGATGAGGTAGATCTCTTCCATAGGCTGTCCACTGCGCCAACCGGTCGGCCCGTCAGCATCACCCTGACTGACAGCAGACCAGGTGCCTGCAGTAGCTGCGAAGCGAGTGTCGAGATCAAAGGTGATCAGACCGTCGTCAAACAAGGGCACCCATACCGATGCCCGACTCAGAAACACACCCTCGCTCGAAATAATGCCAGAGGTTTGGGCAAAACTCTGGGCGTACTCTGCACTATCTTGCTCGGCAAGATCATTAATTATGCCGTTGTAAGTAAGCTGAAAGTCACCGCGAAAATTTGCCGGCACATCGATCTGGTAAACGCGAGTGGGTGCCTCATGCGCGACCGTGGAGGCAATTACCTCAACGGCATTGGCAACAGCATTTGTCACTTCCCGAATCGAGAGATTAGCCCGCGTGATGGTCAGTGCTGCGTTGAGTTCGAACTGCAGCTGTTGTCCGCGCCAGGCATTGGGAAGCCGCAGCTGATCCTGCACCTCGATGATTTCGTTTATAGGATCGAGCTGCACCTGCAGGCTGTGATGCAGTAGTTCCACTATGGGATTGGTTTCAGCACTCGCGGACACAGGCGGCTGTGTTGCCGCTGGCGTTTGCGCCTCAGCACTCAGCCATAGGCAGGTACCGAGGAGAATACTGAATACTAGCTTTGTCACGAATAGCTTACTCTTTCGATCAGTGGTGGTTACCAGCCTAGTCCAGACCCAATAATTCCAGTGCTAACTGATGGTCCCAGTCCGCCATATGAATCTGGGAAGCACCCCCCGGTGTGCGGGTGGTACTCCAGGCCAGCCGACTGCCATCTGGTGAGAACACTGGCAGGATATCCGTGCCTTCAGTGTTGGTTACGCGGACAGGGTCATTTAAGCCCTCGGGATCGATCATGAACAGTTCAAAGTTGGCGTGCCCCAGCAAGTTGCTGGAATAGATGATGTAGTCACCGCTGGGGTGAAAATAAGGTCCCCAGTTCACCATGGCATTGGCGGTGAGCTGACGCTGGTTACTGCCATCGGAATCGGCAGTCCATATTTCTGCGCTATTGCCGTCCGGGTTAAAGCGACGCCACAGGATCTTGGTACCCCCCTTATTATAGAAGGGGCCACCATCGTATCCCGGCGAGAACGTCAGCTGCTGCACGTTGCTACCATCAGCATCCATGACATACAGATCCATAAAATAGGACGCGTCGTCATCCAGCAGCGCTTGCTCGGCCTTACTTAGTGAACGGGTATAGGCTTCGCGGTTTGAGGCAAACAGGATTTTGCTGCCATCGGGTGAGTATGATCCCTCAGCGTCGTAACCCATTACATTTGTTAAATTGACCAGGTTGCCGCCATCACTATCGGCAACATAAATATCGTAGTAGGGATCGTAGTCCCAGCCGTAGGGTCGATCTTCGCCACTCTCGCGAATAGCGATTTCCTCTGCCTGCTTAGTCAGTGCGTTCGGATCTTCGTGGGTCGATGCGTACATCACCCGATCCAGCGTGGGATGGATCCAGGAACAGGTGGTAAGCCCAATGCCAGTGGAAACCATATTGGTGTCACCGCTAGCCAGGTCCATCAGGTAAATCTGATAGAAGGGATTACCCGGCATCTCGGCCTGGTAAACGAATCGGCCACCATCGGCACTGAAGTAGCCTTCACCAGAGCGGGCACCGTCGGTAACCAACTGGTAAGAATTCTTTAATAGTTGGCTCTCATACGTCGTCTCGAAATTTGTATTCTCCGCTGGCGGTTCCCAGGCAGTTGCCCCGGCGTAGCCGTCAGGTTCAGGCTGCTGGGCCTGGGCTGATATAGCGAACCCACCGACAGCAAGGCCAAGCAAGGCAGACTTTAGAATTGAGGGTTTTTGCTTTGCCGCGGGCTTCATGATCATGAGCTATCCTTTCGAAACTGTAATGCCGTGATAATAATTATTTCTAATCCGATGTGCTGCTATTTAATCAAATCGAAATCCTTCCTGCTGTGGAAATACGCCAAACAAGCCGCCGGTATGGATAAAAACTACCTGTTTTGCGCCAGACAACTGCCCCGCATAGCCTTTGGCCAGTTCTGACACCATGCCGTGGAACGCCTTACCAGTATAAACGGGGTCCAAAAAGATACCCTCGTTGCGAGCCAATTCTGCAATTAGCTCAAATACAGCCTGACCTGCCACACCATAGCCCGACCCCAGATAACCTTCAATGGTATCTATCTCTAGCCCGGAGTCATCAAGGTCCACGTTGTAACGTTGTTTCCAAAGCGACACATCCTCCCGGATTTTTTGATCAAAATATTTCGCGTCGTCACTGACGTTAAACGCTTTCACTTTAGTCTTCAGATCGTAGATCTGCGCGCCCACGATGAGCCCGCCCTGAGTGCCACCTGACCCTGTCGCAGTGACGATATAATCAGGAGTCAGTTTCAGCCTTTCGAAGTCTGAACGTAATTCTTCACAGGCGGCAATATAGCCCCAGAGCCCAATCTCATCACTTGCGCCGATGGGAATAAAAAACGCCTTGTCTCCCTTTTTAACATAGTCTGCCTGCAATTCTGCCGCGTAATCCGCATGGCCGTACCACTTCTCGGTTGGAATAAATGTGATCTCAGCCCCCGCTAGATAGTCCATTAGCAGATTGCCTTCTGGAACACTTGGTTTCTCACCCCGCAGAAGCAGGTGTACCTTAATGCCAAGTCGTGCTCCTAGTACCGCAGTGGCACGACAGTGGTTGGACTGAATCCCGCCACAGGTAATAACGGTATTACAGCCCTGATCACGGGCCTCGGCCAGGCAAAATTCCATTTTACGGATCTTATTACCCGACACCTCTGTGCCTGTTATTTCATCGTGTTTTATCCAAATCTCGGTATCGGAACTGGGCACGCTGAATCGCTCCAGCCTGGTTAAGGGCGTAGGCAGGTGAGCTAAAGAGAGTCTGCTAGGATAATTGAGCATAAGCTATTGGCTGGGATTTATATATTGATAGTGTCGGCTTGATCAAGAGTCACGTATTAAGGATCGCGCAATAGTTGATAAAAGTTGCGCAAAAAGAAAGGGAGTATAGACTCCCTTTTCCGGCCAATACTAGTTGAGTTGCGCTACCTAGGTGTCTAGCTGCCGCCCTTGGGTTGAGTAGCGTCGTAGGACATAGAGCGGGTATTTTCTTCAGACGTGGGCTCAATTGCCTCGCTGTAGAGGAACAGATTGGTCAATACCGCACGCAGATGGATCGAGGCATTCAGATTATCCACAATCTCAGAACCGATTTTTTCCTGGGCCAGTAAAAAACCCAGGGCGGCGCTAGCCTTATGGCAATCCTCTGCAATAACCTGCTCGAATGCATTCTCACTATTCGCCAGCACTGCGCTGATTGCGGCCATGGCTTCCGCCATGCCCTGAATAGTCGGTCTGGCGTGAGGGCCAGGACCTGTTTCCGCGCCAGCTGGGCGACCCTGCGCTGCGTAAGCCAGCAGAAATTCATAGCCGGCTTCGATAGTTTCAATATTGTCCGCGAGATCCACTTGTCTCTCCGTTGCGTTGTTCTGTTACTTGATCGAAATAAAAACCTGATTTTAAAAACAGGGCTTAAAAAAGAGGTGTCAGACGCAATCATCTGACACCTCTTCAGGTTCCGGGTAATGCAGTTCAAGCGCAGGCGGCAAGCCGCCTTTGTGCTACTCCGCTTCCTTGGGCGTCCATTTGGCGGGGTCGTGATTGGCCGCAAGCTCATCCTCGGACATCCAGCCAGAAACCATAGAGCGTGTATAGAAGATCTTCTCTGGACGCAGCGCAAAATAAATATGAGTCGACGCCAACGCCACCAAAGCCAGGGTAGAAAGCCCGTGCAGCAGGAATACCAGACCCAGCTGGTCTTCAGGCATGCTATTAGTTCGATCCCAGAAAGGAGTATCGATCTGCATGAACATCAGCACGCCAGTGATGATTACTGCCAGCACCACTACAGTGGCTGCCCAGTGCAGGCCTTTTTGTTCAAAGTAGTACTTACCAGGCTTGCTGCTTGAATCAAATGGCTCGGTAAAATCCTTTGGTGTGAGCAGCATTGACTTGAAGTCCTGCCAAAACATCGAGCGAATGATGTGCGCGACAATCAGGAAAGTCAGGATTAGACCGCTTATCCAGTGAATGTTTAGCCAGGCAATACGAAGACCGATGATAGGAGCAGTGCCGGTAAAGATGAGGACAAAAATACTCGCCGCCATCAACCAGTGAAACGCCCTATCTATAGACTCATGACGTACTACCCGGCGTCCTTCTGCCGTTGGACGGTCCAGGTTTTTCTTGGCCAGTGCAGCCATGACGATCGCATGGGCAGCTAGAAGCATCAATACGGCTACCGCGATAACCCAAAGCAAATCCCAGGAAACGCCGAGGATTACTTCCTCGCCCCAAACATCGCGTTTATAGCGGACTATTTCTCCCACTGTACTACCCTCTTAATTTTTTATTTTGTTACTTCTGTTTAATGTGTTTTGGGTCGGCTTTCGTCTGCCAATCCGATCTAAGCTTCGTGCTTCTAATTTAGTAGGTTTGGCTTTGCTGCTTTCTACTAATCCAACGTGTACTTCGTGCTTCAATTTTTAACATTTCTGGATCAGCTGTAACCTGCTGCTTGCTGATTGATTGAAGCTCGTGGCTTCGCAGAAATTTGCTAATCCTTTTACGATACCCGCTACTGCATCATGTGTTTGGTATCTACCCGCTTTTGAGCAATGCTTACAAAAACATTGTTTGATCAAAAGCGGGAAGATTGGCGGGAAATCCCGGGATTAACCCCGGACCGCTCGTGCTACCAGATTCGCCATCAAAGGCACTTTAAAGTTGTTGTAGTTAAGAGGACGCGCCCCTTCTACAGCCATCTCGCCAGCGCGTGCACCCAATTCTTCAGAGCGCTGCTGACCGCGAATCGCGCTTTCAACACTTTCCAATCGACGTGGTACACACTCGACAGCGCCACATGCGATACGAGCATCTTCAATTGTGCCACCTGACACTTTCATGACTGCGGCAACGCTGGTTAATGCAAAGTCCCACACGTTCCGGTCAGCGACCTTCTCAAAATAGAACTCAGCGTCAGCCCATTCGCCAGGAAGTCTGACGGCGGTAAGAATCTCACCGTCGTCCAGCGCTGTCATGTTTCTGATGTCCCGATCTGGGCCAATGAAGAAATCCTGCGCGGACATTGTGCGCTGTCCACTTTCACTGGAAATCACCATAGTCGCGTCGAGGGCCACCAGTGCCGGCGCAGTGTCCGAAGGACTAACTGCAACACAGCGGCTGGCGCCAAAAATCGCGTGTTCACGATTCAAGCCTTCCGGAGAATCGGCGTAGCAGATATTGCCACCGGCTCGATAGCAATCGAGACCGCGGCGGTAATACCAGCAGCGTGCATCCTGATTCAGGTTACCGCCGAGGGTACCCACGTTGCGAATCTGTGGGCTGGCGACAATGCCGGCGGCCTGCGCCAGCACGCCGTAGCGGGCCTGAATAATTGGATTATTGGCAATTTCAGTCAGCGTAGTAACAGCACCAATCTCAACACCGTCGGCTGTTTCCTTGATACCTTTCCAGGCGTCAATTTGGGTCAGCTCGATCATGGCGCTGGGAGCCTTGTTGCGGTCCTTCAGCCATCCGAAAGTATCTTGACCGCCAGCTAGAATCCAGCCGTCACTGCCAAGTGTGTTCGCCAATGCCAGGGCGTTGTCTTCATCAGTAGGCTGATAAAGCTCAATATCAGGCATTACGTCATGTGATGTGGCTACCATATCAACCTCTGAAGTTATTCTGGGCCAGCGGCACTGCATTTTCTTCAGTACCTGCCAGGTGGTTAAGGATCATGTCAGCGGTAATCGGCGCTGCCGCAAAGTGGTGACCATCCAGGGCGTCCGTGATGGCCGCTGTCAAAGCAGCGGAAACCGCTCCCATTGATGGCTCACCTATTCCGCGCGCACCGACCGGATTTTCAGGATCCGGCAGATCTACCCAACCTGTACCAATCTTAACTGGTGTATCCAGGTACGTCGGTACCTTGCTCTGCCAGTAACCGGTAGACGCTGGTAGTCCGTTTTGGGGATCGTAGAGATGACGTTCGTAGCCGGACAGTCCAATACCCCAGACTGCACCACCGACCAGCTGATTCTTCATCCCCTGGGGATGCACGATAGTGCCGGAATCAGCGATGGTGACCATATCGAGGATGTCGTACTTGCCTGTCTCAAGATCCAATTCAATTTCGCAACAGGTCACAGTGAAGCCTGGAGGATTACCTTCATGACGCGGATCGTGATAAACGCCCATGAAAGCGCTGCCAGCGAGGCGGGATACAGAAATCTGCGTCCACTCAGCCAACTCTTCTGGCAATTCGGCTTCGCCGGTGAACTTACCACCTAATTCCAAAGCGCGCTGTGCGACTTCGGCGTAGCTATAGCCAACTGACGTATCAGCGATCTGATGGACGCGCTCGTTGGAGACGTCGTAATCAGCAGGATCACCACCAAGATCAGTCGCAGCAATTTCCTTCATCTTGTTCAGCATGTCGGTTGCTGCACCAAACATGGTGCGAGTGTTGGTAAAAATGGAGTTGCTGCCGTCCTGTGGTGACGTGATCGGCAGGTGGTTGTCAGTGCGAACATTCAAAATGTCGCAGCTTTCCCAAGGCATCTTCAACACTTCTGCAGCCGCCCGTGAGGTCGACGCGTAGGAGTAAGTACCAAGGTTACCGACACCGTTATGGATCTTCAGGCGTCCGTCTGTACCCATAGTAACGATGCCATCCATACCACTTCGGCCAGCATTGTGATATCCCTGGCCGAGGCCCAGGCCGATCACCCTGCTGCCGTTGCGCTGACGGCGACGAGACTGACGTCCTTCCCAATCAAATTGCTGTGTCGCCATGTCCAGGGACTCTGGCACGTAAGCAGAAGTGAAGGGGGTTTGCCGCGGTCCGGCGACATCGCCGTTGCGTGGTGCATTGATTTTACGTATTTCCAGCCTGCTGATACCGAGAGCATCCGCGGCCTTGTCCATAATCGGCGCGATGATTGGCGCAATCTGGTTTTGACCCGGGCCACGCTGGGCGCCGCGATGACCTGTATTACTCACAATAGAGGTGCCACGAAATCGCAGAGCATCGGGCTGATACAGTACATCGATACAGTCCGCTGCGGACGAGGCGTCGCCGCCGCCGCCCTTACCACCGTTATCAGAAATAATGTAAATGTCACAGGCTGACATTACGCCATCCGGCTTGAAGCCCACCTTGACCCAGCCCTGGAAACCCTGACGAGCGCCACCAATAGTGAATTCCTCTTCACGGGTTATCCGCATCATAACTGGGCGGTTGATCTTTTGTGACAGCTTGGCAGGAATCGCCATACTGGGAATACTGCCGGCACGAGCGCGCTGACCGAAGCCACCACCGGTTGCCGCATTGATGAAGACAATGTCTTCCTTGGGCACGCCAATAATTGGCGCCATACCGTCGGCAAGTGCAGTCAGTGACTGTGAGGTGCCATGCAGGTAAAGCTTGCCATCTTCCCAATATGCCATGGCGCTGCGTGGCTCCATGGAATGGTGAGGATAACCGGCTGTCGTGAACGTGGTTTCATAGACGAACTCTGACGCAGCAAAGCCAGCCTCCAGATCACCCAGTGACCAGGTCTGCTGCGCTTCAGCAGTTGGCTCGTTGCCGGCGCGGAAGCTGGCCACCTGATCTTCGGTCCACTTCTCGGTCGCAAAGCCCTGACGGAAGACGAAAGTGTTGTTGTCGCCCGGATAGCCATTGGGGCCGCCCTCGGCGAGACTATCTAGCGGATCCAGTACGAAAGGTAAACGCTCAAAGGTGACGTTAATGCGAGAGATTGCAGTCTCTGCAGTCTTCTCATCGATCGCGGCCAGCGCCAGGATTGGCTCACCTACCAGAGTAGGTTCATTGGTCAGTATTTTTAGACCGGTGCTTTGCGGCTCGCCGTCTGGATAGACGTCATCTGCAGTAAGAATGCCGAAGACGCCGTCCATTGCCAGCGCTTCTGAGGCATCGATATCCAGTACGCGAGCATGGGGGATGGGGCTCGTGAGTAAACGCGAATAGACCATACCATCGCGTGTGTAATCTTCAGCGTATTTGATGCGGCCAGTGACCTTACCAGGTACATCAGGCGGCACGAAGTCTTTACCGATATGCATATAAGCCATGATGATTATCCTAATTGTACGGCACGCATGACGCCGTTGAGGTATGAGTCATAAGAGCCGCAGCGACAAATATTGCCAGACATGGCATGTCGTGCTTCCTCTCGCGTTGGGTTGGAGTTTGCTCTGAGCAATGCAACCGCAGACATTACTTGCCCCGGTGTGCAGTAACCGCATTGCGGAGACAATTCTTCAACGAATGCCTGTTGAACCGGGTGGAGGTCACCATTAGGCGATTCCAGACCTTCAACAGTCTCAATGCGCGCATTCTTCATGGAATGGGTGAGTACCGAGCACGCGTAGGTGGCCACATCGTCCACTAACACAGTGCAGGCGCCGCATTCGCCGCGATTGCAGCCGAGTTTGGTACCGGTCAGGCCGAGCTTGTATCGCAGAGTGGAAGCCAGGGTTTCCTGGGGTGCCACATCAACACTGCGCATCTGGCCGTTTACGTTAATTCTGATTAGTCGCTCAACTGCACCACTGGGTCGGTCCTGGCCATTGGCCGCATACCACATACCTGTGGTTGTGGCCGCAGCACCAGAGGCAACAACCCCCTTGATGAAGCGTCGACGAGTTACTTTTGGGTTCACGGCTTACATTCGCCTCCGTAAAAATTGGATTGGGAAATATGCTTCGCTTTGTCGCTGTCTAATATTCTTATTTTTTTGAATCTTTATCCTGTTGGACTCTGATACTTCATTTACTCGGACCAGCTGCTTGAGCCTGTACTTATTTGCAAATGAGAATCATTTGCACTTGAGCTTCGTCTGTAGTAAAAGAGCAGCGAGTAGAGTAAATCACCCCCTGCTTTTTATCAAGCTGGCCTACCCGTCTCTTGCCCAGAGTTTTTGGCGACTCCAGCGCATTTCCATGTCCTGAAAAACCCTGCGTTGTCCGTGGAATTTAACCTGATTCTGAACCTGGTCAGGGTCTTTGAATTTCCCTCGCTCCTGCCTTGCTGGCATTCTGTATGGAGGCCAAGCTGAAATGTCTCCCTCCCTCGCCACTAAGATCAGCAAGGTCAGTTCTAAACTTGACCATATGCAAGGACCAGAATATGCCGCCAAATGCCATCACTCCTATTGACAATATATTGGCATTTTTTGTTAAGAGATATGCACACAACTCATTTAAAAACAGCTACTTAAGGAAACCGAATATTCTGCGTAAACACCTCAACGCCTTGACATATTCTTCATGAATGGTATTTTGATCGGCCGCTTTAAATGCTCTCAATCGGGCATGATTAGGGAATTTGAAACACACTACGTTCAGTTCTTATCAGGCTAAACTCAGCAGCACTAAATGACCGAACCGAGAGGCTCAGCCTCCTCGGCGGGAAAGTGGCGATAGTAAAAAAGAATTGATTAGCGACCGGAGAAACAATTCAACCCATGAGTGATCAGCAGTATCCACTGACGTTTGGCTATCCTGCAAAGCAGGGGCTGTACGACCCAGCCAGTGAGAAAGACTCATGTGGTGTGGGTTTTGTCGCCAATATCAAGGGCCTGCCCAGCCACCAAATTATGCTGGACGCCTACCACCTCAATTCTCGCATGGATCACCGCGGTGGCTGTGGCTTCGAGGCGAATACTGGTGACGGTGCCGGTATTTTGATGGCACTGCCACACAGCTTCTTTCACAAGGTCGCGAAAGATGAATTGAACAAGGACCTGCCCCAAGCCGGAAGCTATGCTGTGGGCATTGTATTCCTGCCGCAGGACGCTACCGAACGTGAGATCTGCATTGACACGATCAATGGCGTCATCGCCGAAGAAGGGCAGCAGTTGGTCGGTTGGCGCGAAGTTCCAATAGATGCGAAGGGAGCGAATGTTGGCCCCGCTGCCCTGATGGCGCAGCCATTCATCGCGCAACTTTTTATCGCGGCAGAGGACGGTCTGGCTGGAGACGCCTTCGAGCGAGTCCTCTACGTTATTCGCAAACGCTTCACCCACAGCCTGCGCAACAACGAATCACTCAAAGAGGCCAAACAGGTTTATGCCTGCAGCCTTTCCACCAAGGTAATTGTATACAAGGGCATGCTGACTCCCGGTCAGTTGTTCCCCTTTTTTAGAGATCTGACTAACCCGGCATTCGAAACTCACCTTGCCATGGTGCACTCTCGATTCAGCACCAACACTTTCCCATCCTGGGATCGCGCTCAGCCCAATCGCTTCATGAGCCACAACGGCGAGATCAACACCCTGCGCGGCAATGTAAATTCCATGGTGGCCCGACAAGGAAAAGTGGCAACTGACGCCTTTGGCGAAAAACTGGAAAGCGTATTTCCGGTCATCGATTCCGATTGCTCCGATAGCGGCAGTTTTGACGCAGTGCTCGAATTCATGCTGCTGAGTGGACGCTCGCTGGCAGAAGCCACTATGATGATGATTCCTGAGGCCTGGCAATCTGATCGCAATATGGCGCAGGAGAAGAAGGATTTTTACGAATATCACTCAGCACTGATGGAACCATGGGATGGTCCTGCTTCCATTGTGTTTTCTGATGGTAAGTATATCGGTGCAGTGTTGGACCGAAATGGTTTACGCCCCAGCCGCTACTACATTACCCATGATGACAAGTGCATCATGGCCTCGGAAGTGGGTGTACTGCAGGTAGACCCTGCCAACGTCAAACTCAAGGGCCGCCTGCAGCCAGGCAAGATGTTTCTGATCGATTTCGACCAGGGCATTCTAATTCCTGACGAAGAAGTGAAACAAATCATCAGCAGCAAACGCCCTTACGGCGAATGGTTGGCCAAACAACGCGTCACGCTCGCGGATATCGCTGGCACCGAGGAAGCGCATTCCCTAGACAGCGAAAACACACTGCAACGCATGCAGTCGTTCGGTTATACCACTGAGACAATGCAGTTCATGCTAATTCCCCTGGTGACCGAAGCTCGAGACCCATTGGGTTCAATGGGCAATGATTCGGCATTGGCTTGTCTCTCTGACAAACCACGCATGATCTATGACTATTTCAAGCAGTTGTTTGCCCAGGTAACTAATCCACCAATCGATTCAATTCGTGAAGAAGTTGTGATGTCACTGCGGTGCTTCATCGGGCCTGAGGGTAATTTGCTGGAAACAACGCCGGAACAAGCCCACCGCCTGAGCCTGGAACATCCGATCCTGTCTAATCGCCAGCTTGTGGATTTAAAAAATATCGACCATCAAGGCATGCGCTCTCAGGTGATCGATATTACTTTCGAGGCCGGCGAGAGCAACGGCTTCATGAATGCGATCGAACGCATTTGTGCGGAAGCCACCCAGGCCATTAGCGATGGCTATGCGTTCATTATCCTGTCCGATCGAAATACTTCTCAGCATCGCATTCCTCTGAGCGCTCTGGTTGCAACCGGTGCTGTGCATCATCACCTGGTCAAGAAAGAACAGCGCACTCAGATAGGCATCGCCGTCGAAACCGGTGAAGCCAGAGAAGTGCACCATCACTGTCTGCTCACCGGATTCGGCGCCGACGCTATCAATCCCTACCTGGCCTTCGAAGCGCTGTGGCAGGCCAACAAAGAAGGTCTGTTGGGAGACAAGTACCCCACCGAAGACGACCTCGTGGCCGGCTATAAGAAAGGGGTCGCCAAAGGCATGATGAAGGTCATGGCGAAGATGGGCATCTCTACCCTGCAGTCATATAAGGGTGCACAAATCTTTGAGGCCGTTGGACTGGCCGAAGAGATTATCGACAAGTGTTTTGCAGGCACAGCCAGCCGCGTGCAGGGGGTAAACTTCGACGTCTTGATCGAGGAGAGTCGGCGCCGACACAGTCTCGGCTATCCGGCGAAAGATTCAGAGCGCATTCCGGTGCTCAACAATCCAGGCGACTTTCACTGGCGCACGGGCGGTGACGCCCACATGTGGAACCCCAATACGATCTTTAACCTGCAGCTTGCTTCACGCAACAACAGCAGTGAGGCCTACGCCGAATTTGCTCGCCATGTGAATGAAGAAGCAACCCAGCAGTGCACTTTGCGTGGCCTATTGAAGTTCCGCACCGATGTGAATTCTTCCATTCCGATCGAGGACGTTGAACCAGCAAGTGAAATCGTCAAGCGCTTCGCTACTGGCGCCATGAGTTTCGGTTCGATTTCCCAGGAAAGCCACGAGTCTCTGGCCGTGGCCATGAACCGTCTTGGCGGTAAGTCCAACACCGGCGAAGGCGGCGAAGATCCGGCGCGTTTCCTGCCCATGGCAAACGGTGACTCCAAGCGCTCCGCGATTAAGCAAGTTGCTTCGGGTCGCTTTGGCGTGACCGCGTGGTATCTCACCAATGCCGACGAGCTACAGATCAAGATTGCACAGGGCGCCAAGCCTGGCGAAGGCGGAGAACTTCCCGGCGGCAAAGTGGACGAGCAGATTGCCCGCATTCGTCACTCCACTCCAGGCGTGGGACTAATCAGCCCGCCACCGCATCACGACATTTACTCCATTGAAGATATCGCACAGCTGATTCACGATCTCAAGAACGCAAATCGTGCAGCGCGCATCAGCGTCAAGCTGGTGTCGGAAATTGGTGTCGGCACCATTGCCGCAGGTGTAACCAAAGCCAAGACCGATCATCTGGTCATCGCCGGACACGACGGTGGCACCGGGGCATCGCCATTGACTTCAATCAAACACGCGGGTCTACCCTGGGAACTCGGTGTGGCCGAAACCCACCAGACCCTGGTGATGAATAATTTGCGTTCCCGCGTGACCCTGCAGACCGATGGTCAGCTAAAGACCGGGCGGGATATTGCAATCGCGACCTTACTGGGTGCAGAAGAGTACGGCTTTTCCACCGCACCGCTGATCACTCTTGGCTGCATCATGATGCGTAAGTGTCATCTCAACACCTGCCCTGTTGGCATTGCCACCCAGGATCCAGAATTGCGCAAGAAGTTCAAAGGCAAACCTGAGCACGTGGTGAACTACATGTTCATGGTGGCAGAAGAAATGCGCAGCATAATGGCAGAGCTCGGCATGCGAACCGTCAATGAAATGATCGGTCGCGTCGACCTGCTGGATACAGATAAGGCAGTGGACCACTGGAAGGCGAATGGGCTGGATCTCAGTAGAATTCTTGAACCTGCCCAGGTGATCTTCGGCAACACCGAGTTTTACCGAACCCAGGAGCAGGACCATGGCCTAGAGAAGGCACTGGATAACGAATTAATTCGACTGGCGCAGCCAGCACTGGAAAGTGGCGAGACTGTTCACATTGAGCACGAGATCATCAATATTAATCGGGTTGTCGGCACCATGTTGTCCAACGAAGTCTGCAAACGCTACGGCGCCGACATGCTGCCTGAGGATACGATTAATATTAAGTTGAATGGCTCTGCCGGACAGAGCCTCGGCGCATGGCTAGCTAGGGGCATCACTATTACCGTCGAGGGCGACGCCAATGACTATCTGGGTAAGGGCTTGTCAGGTGGCAAGATTATTCTCTATCCACCGAAACAAAGCTCCTTCAAAGCCGAAGAAAATATCATCGCAGGCAACGTAATTTTATATGGTGCCACTGGCGGCGAAGCCTACATCCGCGGTATTGCCGCTGAGCGGTTCGCCGTGCGTAACTCCGGGGCCAGTGCCGTGGTGGAAGGCATCGGCGATCACGGTTGCGAATATATGACAGGCGGTCGGGTTGTTGTGCTGGGTAAGACCGGCCGCAATTTTGGTGCCGGCATGAGTGGCGGCGTTGCCTATGTCTGGAATGAAGCTGGCGACTTCAAGAAGTCGTGTAATACTGAAACATTCGAATTGGAACCGGTTTCTGCTGCAGCAGACATACTGGAGCTAAAACAACTGATTCAAACGCACGCGGACTATACCGATTCTCCAGTCGCCAAAAGCATCCTGGAGCACTGGGAAGAAAGCATCGGCAAGTTTGTCAAAGTCATGCCAACCGACTACAAGCGAGTGCTCGCAGAACGCGCTGCCGCAACCGCAGCTTGATTGGAAGAATTTGGGTTTAGTGGCCAAAACCTCTGGTATAGGGAATAGAGGAATTAATGGGTAAGCCAACAGGATTTAAAGAGTTCGACCGGGAAACGGAACCCTATCGCAATGCGATGGAGCGCCTGGTCGACTACAAGGAAATTTATACCGACCACCATGATGAGCATCTTGCTACGCAGGGTGCTCGATGCATGGACTGTGGCGTGCCTTTCTGTCAGTCAGGCGAAGGTTGCCCGGTCTATAACCTGATTCCTGAATGGAACGACCTGGTTTACAACAACCGTTGGAAAGAAGCCCTCGACCGACTGCATAAAACCAACAACTTTCCTGAATTCACCGGCAGAGTTTGTCCCGCTCCCTGCGAGGGAGCCTGCGTTTTGGGCATTCACGAACCGCCTGTCACCATCAAGAACATAGAGTGCGCCATTGCCGATCGGGGATTCGAAGAAGGTTGGGTTGTGCCCAACCCTCCCTCTGTACGCAGCGATAAAAAAGTGGCTGTTATCGGTTCCGGCCCCGCAGGTCTGGCGGCAGCGGCCCAACTCAATCACACGGGTCACACAGTCACGGTATATGAGCGTGACGATCGCATCGGCGGCCTGCTGATGTACGGCATACCAAATATGAAGCTGGAGAAAGACGTAGTCGATCGGCGCGTTAATCTGCTGCGAGAAGAAGGCATAGAATTTGTCGCCAATGCAGACGTGGGTGGTTCCGGCGACAACGCTGTCAGCATGGACCAGCTGCTTGCTGACAATCATGCGGTCCTGTTAGCGACCGGCGCCACAACACCACGCGATCTCAAGATCGATCACCGTGAAGGCAAGGGCGTGCATTTCGCTATGGAGTTTCTACTACAAAACACCAAGAGCCTGTTAGATTCCGAATTGGAAGACGGCAACTATATCAGTGCCAAAGACAAACACGTGATAGTGATCGGCGGTGGTGATACCGGCACCGATTGCATTGGCACATCACTACGTCATGACTGCAAATCACTGGTCAATTTCGAAATCATGCCCATGCCACCGGTCGATCGCTCTGATAACAACCCGTGGCCAACCTGGCCTTTGATATTCCGTGTTGATTACGGCCATGAAGAGGCGGCCGCAAAATTTGGGAATGACCCCCGAGTTTACTCAATCTCCGGCAAGGAATTTGTCCGTGATGATGACGGCAACCTTCTTGGTATCAATACCGTTGAAGTGGATAAGAACTTTCAAGAGATACCTGGCACCACGCAATTTTGGGAAGCCGACCTGATACTCCTGTCGATGGGCTTTGTTGGCCCGGAACACTACGTCAGTGAAGGCCTTGGCCTCGAACTTGACCAGCGTTCCAACTACAAGGCGGAATATGAAGAGTTTCAGACCTCTCACCCCAAGGTGTTTGCCGCAGGTGACTGCCGCAGAGGCCAGTCTTTAGTGGTGCGAGCCATCGATGAAGGTCGCAAGGTGGCAGAAAAAATTGACGCTTTCCTTGGCTAGGGTTTGTTTTCTCACCCAAAGCCTCGCTCGCGCGCCAGTCGACACTAGCACTTGATCGCGTTTCCATTAATTTCCTGACAGTGAAATTGGTCAGTATCTGAAGTTTCAGAATTCTGCGATAATGCAGATGCGCCTCATCACCAAGCCCCAAATTTTGCCGTAATGAATGAGCCAGTCCTCAACCTTACGCACATCGTCAAAAACTTTGGCCAGTTCAAAGCAGTCGACGATGTCAGTCTCAGCATCCCTCGGGGTTCGATCTATGGTTTTCTCGGCCCCAATGGTGCCGGCAAAACCACAACCATCCGCATGATTCTGGAGATCATCAAACCCAGCAGTGGTTCCATCTCTGTCCTAAGTACTGACTCCGCGCTGAAAGTGCGTAACCGCATCGGCTACTTGCCAGAAGAGAAAGGTCTATACAAGAAAATGAAAGTATGGGCCATTATACAGTATTTCGCCATGCTCAAAGGCATGGATAAACAGACAGCGAAAACCAGGGCCCGGGAGTTGCTGGAAAAGTATGGCCTTAAAGATTTTGGGGAGGCCAAGGTAGAGTCTCTGTCAAAGGGAATGGGGCAAAAGGTTCAGCTTCTGGCTGCTGTAGCCCACGAACCCGAACTGGTGATACTGGACGAGCCGTTCTCAGGCCTGGACCCGGTCAACCAAACTGTGTTGGAAGAATTGATAAAAGACATGGCCGATAACGGCCAGACCATAATCTTCTCCACCCATGTCATGCAGCATGCCGAACGTCTTTGTGACCACATCCTTTTGATTTCCGGCGGTAAAAAAATCTTCGATGGCACTCTCACAGAAGCCAAGGCCAGTATCCCACGACGCGTCATATTGGAAACTTCTGGAGACACCCAAACCATCGAGCAACTTGATGGCGTGATTTCGGTAAAACCGGCTGAGCAAAATTCAGCGCAGGATGCCGCAATAGAATGGCTGGTTGAGATTGGAGAAGACGTGAATCCGCAGGACGTTTTGCGCCACTGCTTTGAGGCCGGTATCAGCCTGAATCGATTTGAGTTTAGTGAACCCAGCCTGCACGACGTATTTGTGCATCTGGTCGGGGACGAAGCCAGGGAGCACAGCGCACCATGAACATGATTCGTCTGATTGCCTGGCGCGAGTATATGGAGAATGTCCGCACCAAGGGATTCTGGGTCACCATTCTGATTATTCCGTTGATTTTCATTGGCATGTACTTTCTCCAGAGTGCGCTGTCCAACGCCACCCCCAGTCGTTATTTCATTCTCATTGATCAGTCAGGGCAGTATGAAAACGCCGTAGCCGTCGCTATTGAACGGGAACATCAGCGCCGAATCCTGCAGGAATTTGTAAATTACCTGATGGAGAATCGCAAAGAGACCGATCTCGAGCAGACTGCCGCCAACGCCAGTAACGCCGCAGACCAGTTAGTTGATGATGTCGATGCAGACGAGGTCGCCGCGCTGGACCAGTGGCTGGAAAATGGCGGCCTCGATTATGCCGTGGCAATGGCTAGCCCCTATCTACGTGATGATATCGAACCGTTTGAACAACCCGGGCCGCAGTTTATTGCCGCCGATCTGCCAGCAGACATCGATGCTAAGGCTACGCCTGAAGAGATAGTCACCGCACTGCGCCCCTATCTCACCGGCGAACAGGAAATCAGCTTGGGCAGCGATTCGGGCAGCCTGTTCGCGCTGATCCTGATTCCGGAAAATATCGACGGCGATATTGCACGACCAGGCGCGATGCCTGCCGCACCAGGAACCAACCGCGGCGTGCAGTATTGGGCACGAAACCTGACCGACTCACGCCTGCCCGATGCCATTATTCGAAGTATCAATGCCGAGATTCGGGAATCCGAATATGCGAACCTTGGAGTCAACACCGAACTGGTACGAAACGTCCAGCGCACGCGCATGCCAATCAGCCAACTCGACCCGAGCGCCGCTGCAGGTGAAGAGATGGTGAGCGTCGCCGACACCTTCCGTCAGTTCGCACCCATAGGTTTTGTTTACCTGATGTTTATTTCCTTGATGCAAAATGTGCAGTACTTGCTCAGTAACACCATTGAGGAAAAATCCAATCGCATCATCGAGGTCTTGCTGGCGTCGGTCACTGCAGACGAGTTGATGATGGGGAAGTTGGTGGGCATCGGCATGGCAGGTCTGACCACAATAGGGACCTGGTTGCTGTCCTTCTTTGTGTTTATCTCATTGTACAGCACTGCCCAAACCGAACTGATTACCCAGGTACTGGAGGTGATCCTGGGTTCAGATCTAATCCCCTGGTTTGTGTTCTATTACTTTGCCGGCTACGCACTTTACTCTGGCGTATTTCTGGCTATAGGTAGCCTCTGCAACACACTGAAAGAAGCGCAGGCACTCATGACGCCCATGATTGTGATTCAGATAATTCCGATCGCCATGATGGCATTCGTGGTAATGGATCCGAATAATACGATTGTCAGAACGATGTCCTGGTTCCCCCTGTTCACGCCCTATCTGATGATGAATCGCGCAGCAGCAGACCCACCCCTTTTCGACGTAGTCGGCACCACCATACTGCTCGTTGCCAGCATTCTGCTGGTGTTATGGCTGTCGGGTAAGGTGTTTAAGAAGGGCGTGTTGCGGACCGGGCAACCACCCCGCATAGTGGAGTTGTGGAAACTGCTTTCAGCTAAAGCGTGATTTGATCTTCCGAAGCGGGCAATGCCACGCTGCGTGAATCAAAACCACAGTGGACACAGCGGCGCGCCCGCAGACTCATCAAGATATTCTTGACGTAAAACTGTTGCTTGCAGATTGGACAGCGACGTCGCGCCATATCAATCGCAAAGCCTGCCCACACACCCATGTAGATAAACATGATTGCATCGATTTCACGACGATTATTCAGCAGTACCCATATCGCAATCATGTAGACAGGCAGAGTCCATAAACACACCAGCAAACGGGTTCTTGCTCGACTCAACTCGCGGCCTGCGGCGGCCTGGTGGGGGAGAATTCGGGGGGTAATCACATCCGGCTCAGCGTGTTTGTCAGACTGCGAGTCCTTTTCCATTTCCTGATTCCGCACGAAGCTCGATGCTGTGAATGAACTTCTAATGTAGCGGAGTTAGCTAGCGAAGTATACGGAGGTCAATCGATTACAGCAGCAATCGACTACTGCACTAATGCATTCCAGATCTGGGTCACGCCGATGAACAGAAGCACGCTTGCCAGCACTTTGTTTATCAGGGTGCTACTCTCCTGCAGGTGTGTCTTCAGGTAGGTGCTGGCTAGCACGAATCCATACAGCGCAGTCATTTTTCCCAGGAACACGCCCGCCAGAAACGCAGCGAGCGTAATGCCCATATATTCGAATTCAAAGTACTGGGATATTGCCGCAAGCGCGAAAATCCAGAACGGCACTGCCTGTGGATTCAAGGCAGCTATGAGTAAGCCTTTTTTAAAAAATGATTCCTGTCCAGACGGTTTATCGACCATAGCCGGTTTCGATTCCCTGGTCACAACCACAACCGCCAGAATGACAAACAGAAGTCCTATGCCCAGCTTTATCGCAAGATTGGACTCCAAAAAGCTACTGATCACCATGCCGAACCAAATCGCGATAAGGGCTTCGAGGATTTCGATCAGGGAGCCGGCAATCGCGATTTCAGTGCCTCGTCGGGCGTCGTGATCGACTGTAGTTTTTACTACAGTGAGATTAATCGGCCCGAATGGAATCGTGCCAAGCAGACAGGCAGCGAAGCCCACGAAAAAATAAAGCAGCGGCGTGTCCATTTTTTAGTTATTGCTCCCGTGTGCCCAGACACACAGAGCTTATTGGTAACCCTGCGCCTGCAGATTGAAAAGGGTGGCATACTGACCGTCACTGGCCAGTAATTCCTCGTGGCTGCCTTCCTCGAGGATCTCAGCCTTCTCAAGTACGATTATATGGTCTGCCATGCGCACAGTGGAGAAGCGATGGGAGATGATGATTGAAATCTTGTTAGCAGTAAGATCGCGAAAGTGAGAAAAAATTTCAGCTTCGGCACGCGCATCGATGGCAGCGGTAGGTTCGTCCAATATGAGAATATCTGCCTTGCTGCGCATAAATGCGCGAGACAAAGCGATCTTTTGCCACTGGCCACCACTGAGCTCCTTGCCTTCTTTAAACCAGGTGCCCAGTTGCGTCTTGTAGCCCTGGGGCAGACCCTTTACAAATTCGTCAGCCATGCCCTTCTCGGCGGCTTCTTCAATTAGCTCATCCTGTTCCAGTTCATCAACATCACCAATGCCTATGTTCTCGCCAACCAAAAGCTGATAGCGGGCAAAATCCTGAAAGATCACGCCAATTTTCTTGCGCAGGGTATCGATGTCCCACTCTTTAAGGTCCAGCCCCTCCAAATAGATTGTGCCCTCTGACGGCTGATAGAGCCGGGTTAGCAGTTTTATCAGGGTTGTCTTACCGCTGCCATTTTCTCCGACTATTGCGAGACTTTCGCCGGGTCGTATATGCAGATTGACCTTGTTGAGAGCGGGTATATTGCTACCCGGGTAAAAGAAGCTGACGTTTTCGATACGGATGCCATCACTGGGGTCAGGTCCAGCAGTCTTGTTACCGGTGGTCTCCGGTACCTTGTGATTCAGATACTCGGTGAGATTGGACAGGTAGAGGTTATCTTCGTACATGCCGTTCACCGCAGTCAGGCTATTGGTAACAGCATTCTGGCCCAGGCGAAACTGGGCGATATACATTGTCATCTGGCCAATGGTGATCGCACCCGCTATTGCCGCGAAGCCGACCCAGCCATAGGCAAAATAGAAGGCCGCGCTGGCCAGCAAGCCCAGCACATAACCCCAGAAGCCCCGACGCAGGACAAGGTTCCGATCTTCTTTATAGATTTTGCGGAAAATATCCACGTAGCGCTGCAGGAACAGTTTGCCAAGCTGCAGCAACTTCACTTCTTTAACGCCGTCCTCGCGGGTCAGCACCATTTCCAGATAAATCTGCACGCGGCGCTCAGCGGAACGGCGGCGATGAATGCGAAAAGCCTCGCCAGAAAACTTTGCTTCAGCAAGAAAGGCAGGGATGCCAGCCAATCCCAGCAGCAGTACCGCGTAAGGTGAAAACTGATACAGCCAGATGCCGATAGTGAGCAGCGCCACGACGTCACGTGCCAGGTCGAATGTTTTGATGACTAGGCTCAGGGGCCTGCTGGAGGCCTCCCGACGCGCACGCACCAGTTTGTCGTAGTACTCCGCATCCTCAAAATGTGCAAGCTCCAGGGTCAGAGCCTTTTCCAGGATCATGACGTTGATTTTATTACCCAGCAAGACTCGCAGAATAGACTGACACACCGTGTTGAGTTTCTGAGCACCGGTCATGATCACCACTAGCCCCGCCTCAACCAAAACATAAAATAACACATCGCTACGAGCGGCTTCTGCCGCGTCGCCTGTGCTCTGAATAGCGCTCGCGACCGCATCAACAAACAAGCCACCAACAGATGCGATGGCGGCTGGCAGGACGCCAGAAACCAGAGTGGTTGCAGCCATGACCAAAGTCAGGGTTGCGCTGGTACTCCAGACGATTTCCATAGCAACTCTGCTGTACTGGAAAACAGACAGGAATTTGCGCACGGAACCAGGTTCAGCGCTGCTGGCAGTATCGGTAGGCTTGCTGGCTGAATCGCTGGTGGCCAAGACTTACTCGGGGGTGAATATCGTTAGATTGGAGAGAAGAATACGCGAGATCGACGGCGATGGATTCTAGCACAGCCCTGTTGCTTGGCATGCAGGCTATAGGTAAAAGAGTGCATTGAGGTCTGGGTCTTAAAGACTCCGCGGTAGAGTCTCCAAAAAAAGCCCAGGCACCCAAGCGCCCGGGCCTTTCAACAAACCTCTCTGCAGCGTTTGCGCTACAGCTTGACGAACTTCAGGACGAAGCGATCCGTGTTACGGCCAAGGCTGGGGTCGAATGGACCAACACTATGATCATCCGCTGGGTTATCCAGGATATCGGCGCTGCCTACCAGCGCAAACTGTCCGGAATTAACGATGGCGGACACCGCGTACTCAAAGGCAATACGGTGCAAAGTGACGTTGTCGGCGCCATGATTACCTGCATGGTCGATAACACCCAGGATGCCACCCGGCTTGAGGGCTGTTGCGATCTGGCCCAGAAAACCCTGCGCCGCGGCAGGATTAGGATTGTGAACGTCATGGAAGTTGAGCGCCGTCAGGGCGAAATCAACACTGCCGGCAGCCACGTCTGAAACCGGACCGAGATGATGCTCGATATTGCTTCGGCGGCTCAGGCGATCATTGATAATCTTCATATTATTATCAACGAAGCGGCCCGGATTGTTCTGCATGATCACTTTGCCACTATCCCCTACAGCGTAGGAGAGGACTTCGGTATACCAACCGCCGATGGCAATCAGATCCATTGCCGTCATGCCGGCTTCCAGTCCAAGAAACGAAAGCACTTCTGGCGCCTTACGATTGGAGTCCCTTTCTTTGTCCGCCGCAGGCCGGCCAGGGTTGTCCATGGCCGAGGCTAATGCGGCAATATCGAGCTGTGCGACGGCGCCCGATGCCATTACGCTGGCTACAAATAAAGTGAGGAGCTTTTTCATCATGTTATTCCTGTCTTTAAATTCAGATCAGCCCGCCACAACGGCGAAAGCTGGATCAGACGGCATAAACTACAGCCACCGTCTAGCCAAACCAATTCGACAGGAAGTAGGCTGCACGCGGTCGTCCCCTAGCCTGTTAATAAGCGGTAAATGGGGGGGTTAGTGCAGCCGATGTGAGACTTTGAGTTCGTCCTCGAAAAAGGCTTTGACCTTAAGCAGCTGGCTCAGATCCCCTTCACTCTCCATCAGGGGCAGATGCTGCTCGATATCATTCAGTATATTGGTAATGCTCCCGGTATCGAGGTTGCTGAGATCCAGGTCAAAGGGGAAGTTCCCTGTCTTGGTATTGTCCTTAATCATGTCCTTAAACAGCTCCTTAATGCTCAATTATTCCCTTATTGTGGGGGTGAAACCTTGCACAAGAATTGTATCGACTGACTTTAAGATATCTTCATAAGAAATTCTAATATAACGAGTTTTTGCCTTCGGAGATTTCAGAATTCAGCACCGAGACCCGGCTTTACCTGCCCTTGTCTGAGGTATTACACTAACGGCCTCGAAGTTCGCGGCGTGCCAGATGACGCGGTCCCTGCTGGCTTTAATAATAACCAGAAAAATACGGAACCAAGCCGTTCCAGGGAGAGAGGAAGCTACGCATGGCGGCTTTCATCCACGCGTGGGCAGAATTTGTTGTAGCCCGTCGAGCCGCAATTATCGTAGCGACGCTGCTGCTATTTCCCCTCATTATTTTCTCTGGCGGCGCCATCCCTTTTGAAAACAACGACGTGATCCAGCTACAGCTGCGGTATAGTTTTCAAATCTGACAAGAGATTGAACGATGTTTCCTGATGACCTGAAACCTTCTCAACCCTATCACCATGGCGATGTTAAAAACGCATTGATCAATGCAGCCATGAAGCTGATCGATACCAATGAATTAGAAGCGATGAGTCTGCGGCGCCTTGCCAAGGAAGTTGGTGTTACTCCTTCAGCGGTTTATAACCATTTCACCGATAAAGATGCGCTGATGATGGCAATCAAGATTCGCCTTTATGAGGACATCAATCGCTATTTTGATTCGCATTATCCTGAGTCAGATGATCCAGAGCAGACTCTGTTAGATATGTGCTATGCCTACTTTCACTTCTCACGCGAATTCCCCTCGCAGTTCCATTTTATCTTTAGCTCTACTCTACCACTGGAGTGGTCTACGCCAGAATTTGTGAAAGTTTCCTGCTACTGCCTGGTGAAGGCGCGCAAGGCCGTTTATGGCATCTTTGAAAAATACCAGGTGCCATGTAAAGAGGAGGACGTGGTCGGCACCACACTGCTGGTTTGGTCGCAGCTGCACGGCATCGTCATGTTGCGCAACTCGGGCTCCATTCCCGCGGCAGTAACTTACCAGGAATGGCCTTCTGTCTGTGGCCTGCAGGAAAACGAAGAAGTTGAAAATTTGTTGCGTGAGCATGTTCAGATGACGGTGGATGCAATCCTGAGCAAGCAGCGTAACGACAGCCACCATTAGGACTGAAGCTGTCATTTGAAAGAAGCTGACCTTTACCTTCCTATCAAAAGCTTTTTGGAGCAGCAGGATTATGAGGTCAAAGGTGAAGTGCGAGATTGCGATATTGTCGCGGTTCGCGGCACTGAGTCTCCTGTCGTTGTCGAGCTCAAACTGACCTTGAATCTCAATCTTATTCTGCAGGCGGTTGCACGTCTGTCCCTCACCGATAAGGTTTATATTGGGGTTCCGAAATCTGCGCCACTTCTGAAGACGAAGCGGAAGCATGTGCTTAAGCTGCTGCGCAGTCTAGGCCTGGGATTGATTACCGTAAGTCAAAGCCAGCTTGTGGATGCCGTGATTGAACCCGCGCCTTATCAGCCAAGAAAGTCTTCTTTGCGCAAGGAACGACTGCTGCGTGAGTTTGCTCAGCGCGTGGGCGATCCCAATCAGGGTGGTTCCCATACCCGCAGTGGATTGATGACTGCTTATCGGCAACGTGCCATACGCATCGCCACACTGCTGGAGCGCAATGGTCCAAGCAAGGCAGCGGCCATCGCAACTGAACTGGATGAACCAAATTCACGGGCCATTCTCTATCGAGATGTCTACGGCTGGTTTGATCGAATCGAGCGCGGAATCTATGCCTTGTCACCACGGGGCATAAAAGAACTGGTATCCTGGAAAGAAGATCAGGATTAGGTAGCAGGGTACAGTTGAGTCAGGCCATGCCAATGGCGTGGCTTATGATCAGGTTCTTCGCCGGCGCGACATCATTCACTGCGCTCAGCCCAAAGTTTCGCATCCACACCGCAGGCGGCGCTTGCTCTGCAAACAGATGCTTGAAACCCTCCATGACCCACATCATGCGTAAATTGTGTGGCTTACGCTGGCGTTGGTAGCGTTCCAGTATGCGTTTATCGTTGACTTTCCTGCCGGTCTTCAGACCTGCCTGCAGTGCTTCGCTCAGGGCCATTGCATCAAGCAAGCCCAGATTGACACCCTGGCCAGCAAGAGGGTGGATCGTATGAGCCGCATCTCCCACCAGCACAATACCATCCTGGAAATACTCGGTCGCGTGACGCTGTCGCAAGGGCACCTGAAAGCGTTTCTCCATTCTCTCTATTTTGCCCAGTCGGTGTTCGAAGGCATTGCCGAGTTCCACCATGAACGCGTCATTCGGCAGCGCCATCAACTGCTCGGCGCGCGCAGTGACGACAGACCAGACAATTGAACAGCGATTCTGATCTGACCCAGAATCCAGCGGCAGAAAAGCCAGCGGACCGGTGTCGATAAATCGCTGCCAGGCGGTATGCTGGTGCGGGTGTTCGGTGCGGACTGTGGTCACGATGGCTGTATGCCCGTAATCCCATTCCCTGGTGTGAAACCCGGCAAGCTCGCGGATTTTCGAATTGGCACCATCGGCTGCGACTAACAGTCGGGTTGCGAGCACCTTGCCGTCGTCTGCGTGTAATAAATACTCTCCCGCATCATTCCTGTCGATGGCACTGACATTAAAAGGCGTGATAGCGCGCAGGTTTGCTTTTGCATCGAGGTCTTCATAGAGCGCAGCCGTCACGATTGAATTCTCAACAATGGAGCCGAGCGACGCCTGTTGAACCTCTGCTGCTGAGAAATGGATGGAGCCAGTACCCTCGGCATCCCACACGTCCATGTCCGTATAGGGACACTGGCGCATCGCTTCAATGTGTTGCCAGACGCCGAGTTGCTGAAAAAGCGCCTTGGAAGCTAGGGTCAGGGCGCTAACCCGGGGGTCGAAAGACTCGGGCTGTGAGACAAAAGGAAGACGCTGCTTGTCAAACGCAGCCCGGTCAAGCAGCGCAACCCGCAGTGGATTGCCCTTGCTGTCCAGATCGCTAAGCAGGCGCGCCAGGGTAGTCCCTACCATGCCGCCACCGGCAATCACTACATCAAACGTTTCAGTCTCAGACATGGTCGCCATTATAGGGTTTCGGGCGAGGGCTTTCATGTTTGTCTGCGTACTGGCTGCATTCTTGGCATACAGACATAGGTCCACTCGTGACCAACTCGTGCAACATGGGATTTCGCCGGGATTGCTGATAGACTGCTGCGCGAATCAAAACACGGGCTCCGGGGAAATTATCATGGCACTTACTCTGCGTACAGATCAGCTCAATGACTACATTGGCAAAGAAGTCGGCGTTTCCGAATGGATGTTGGTAGACCAGGAACGTATCACCCAGTTTGCTGAAGCCACTGGCGACCACCAGTATATTCATGTCGATCCAGAGCGAGCGGCGAAGACGCCTTTCGGTACCACGATCGCCCATGGCTTTCTTACCATGTCGCTGATGGTGGAGATGGGCTACGAAGGCAGCACCAAGCTAGAGAGCGCAGTCATGGGTATCAACTATGGCTTCGACAAGCTGCGCTTTATCAATCCGGTGAAGGTTAACAGCCGGGTCCGCGGCCGCTTCCAGCTCATGAGCGCCGAGGAAAAGAACCCCAATCAGTGGCTGCTAAAGCACGCCGTGACAGTTGAGATCGAGGGCGAAGACAAGCCTGCACTCATCGCCGAGTGGCTAGGCATGACGGTGGTCGAGTAATCGCTGCTACAAAAATCGACGTAGATCTCGCATTCTCCATAAAATTTACGGCATACCGGGGCGCCATCAGATCATGAAAAAATCTCTACTCACACTCATTCCATTCCTGACGGCCTGCGCTGGCGAACCACCGCAGAATATAGGCGTGCAAGACGGGCGCCTCGCCGCCTGTCCCGATTCACCAAATTGCGTCTCCAGCTTTGAGAGCGATGAGGAACATGGCATTCAGCCCATCAGAGCAAATCTGCGTC
>MDSV01041378.1_pt1 | contig 42713 bp, 37 predicted proteins | sample 810851 | NCBI WGS metagenome assembly MDSV01 (sample SAMN05326640, study PRJNA326480) | marine metagenome | isolation source: seawater | place: Atlantic Ocean: North East | collected 2012
GCACCAATTAATCTGGCAGTAAAGTTTAATATTCCATTGATTATATGGGGTGAAACTAATTGGGATATATCTGGAATGTATAGTCCCGATGATTTTGTTGAGTTTAGTGCTAGAGTTAGGCATGAGCATGATCTTAGGGGGTTTGAATGGTATGACATGATAGAGCATGGATTAAAAGAAAAAGATATGATCTGGGCAAAGTATCCTTCTGATGAAGAGATTTTAGAAGTTGGTGTTAGGGGCATTTATATTGGTAATTTTTTTAAATGGGATCCAAATAAACAGACTAAATTAGTCATGGAGAAATATGATTGGAAGCCGGCCGAGCAACCATTTGAAAGAACATATAGGACTATGTCAAACCTAGATGACAGATATGAAAATGGTATTCATGACTTAATGAAGTTTATTAAGTTTGGATATGGCAGAGCTTCAGATCATGCATCAAAAGATATCAGAACTGGATATATGACAAGAGATGAGGGCATTGAGATGGTTAAAAAATATGATGCTGTTGTGTCTTCAGATTTATATTACTGGCTGGAATATGTTGATATGTCAGAGGATGAATTTTGGTCTATAGCAGATACATTTAGAGACCCTAGAGTATGGTGGATAGAAGATGGAAAGTGGTATAAAGACAATATATGGGGTTCGGTAGAATCTTATGGAGAAGTTCACTTAAACAAAAAAGATCAAGAAAAATATAAACCAGATTAATTTGTCAAAACAATTAAATAATAAATATTTATGCTTAATTGAAACAGAGCTTATAGACTTTGAGCATTATAATTATTATCTTTCTGAGAGCTCCCTAAGTTCAGAAAATGAAACCTTACTTAGAGATGAGGTTATAACAAAAGAATTCTGGAATAAAAATTTAGATGTTAAAAATCATAAAAAGCTTACTAAAAAAATCTATGATTCGGTAATTTTATCTTTAACAGAAGCTTTAAATAAAAACCATAAAGAAAATCATGAAAATTTATATTGGGAGAGAATTATAGGTGTATGGACTTGGTTTTATATAAGTAATTATCTTGAAAAATATACAAGATTACAGCATGTATATGATACTAAGCCTGACTTTATGGCTATAGGGATAAATCCTAAAAAAGTAAAACCATTGAATGCTTCAATAGATTATCTCGATAGCATTAGGAATGCAGAAATCACTCATCTTCAACAATATAGTTTCATTCTTGGAGATTTATTCAAGAATAACTTTAAAACAGTTGAATTTAAGCCATACCGGGACTTAAACATTAGTTTTAAGAAACCTTATAATTTTAAAAATATAATCTTATTTATAATTCAAAAATTTATTGGTACAGGATATACATCGGGCGATTATGTTTTGTTTGCAACAAGATTTTCAAATAAAAACTTAATAAAGCTTTTTTTTAGAAGTAGATTTAAGATTCGTCCAATATATAAGAAATGGTATAAGACTAATACCTATCTTCTAAATAAAGAAACAAGAAAAAAATTAGTATTAAATAATTTTGGAAAACAGGATTGTATTATCACGAAATCTATTCTTAAAAATATAGTTTATTCAATTCCTTTAGAATTTATTGAAGGATATAAAGAAATCAAGAAGGATGTTGATCAGCAAATTAAAAAGAATTTGCCAAAAAAAATTATTACTGGGATAGGCTTTACTTTAGATACAAAATTTGCAATATGGGCTGCATCATGCAGTGAAGAGGGTAGTATTATATATGGTTGTCAGCATGGCGGTTTATATGGCGATACAAACATAATTGCTGATGAGTATTTTGAGAGAAAGCTTACTGATCATTATATATCCTGGGGCTGGGATGATGACGGGAGTATCAATAAACTCCCATCACAAATTTTTTCAGATAGGATAATTACTAAACGGGATCCAAAGAAGTTACTGTGGGTTATGACATTGGACTCTAGATATTCTTATCATATTGAAGAAATGTTAGTTGGTGAAAGATTTTATAAATATTTTGAAAATCAAAAAATATTTTTTAAAAATTTATCGCCTAATGCAAGAAAAGATCTTCTGATTAGGAGATATCCAAGCGATTTTGACTGGAATATAAGAGAGAAATTAGATTATTGCGAAGAAAATTTGGTTGATATATCTAAATCTTCTTTTGAGGATAATTTAAAACAATCAAAGCTAGTAGTCATCGATCATATTGGAGGTACAACTGCTTTAGAATGCGCCTCTTCATCAATACCATTTATCATTATTTCAGATAAAAGAGACTCAAATTTTAGAGACTCTTCAAAAGCAATTCACGAAAAATTATTAGAGGCTAATATACTATTTCATGATTATGGAAAAGCAGCAAAATACATCGACTCTATCATGGATGATATTGAAGGTTGGTGGAACGATGAAATAAGACAAAATGTACTTAATAAGTATAGAAATACATATGTCAGGACTAAAAAAGATTTTTTAAAAGAGTGGAATGATTTCTTGCTGAAATAAATTTATGAATTTAACTTTACAGAGATCCTTAATTTTAATAACAATAATATTTGCCATTAAGCCTTTTGAATTTATTGCTTCAAATATAATGGTCTCAAATAATTTTATTGATCTTTTATATCCATTACTTTTTTCAATTATCCTAATAATAATATTAATATCAATATTTTATTTATGTAGTTTTTGGTTAAAAAGAGAGCATTTAATCAGAATTATTCTAATTATGGGATTTTTATTTTATTTTCAATTTTATTGGATTGGAATATCAGATATTTTTACATCAACATTTGCTGATTCCTCCAAATTTATAGGAAAATATGTTTCATTATTTTTAATTTTTTTAATTTCGATAGTTATAGGTTTGTCATGTCAGAACAAGAAGTTCTTAAAGTACACTTTTATAATAACTACCTTGGTGCTTTTATCACAAATTGGTCTATCAATTACAAATTTTAACAAAAATACTATTGCAGAGAATATCAGTCCTCAATCATATGATTCTGGTATCTTAACTAATGAAAAGATAAGTAAAAATAATGTCTATTACATTATATTAGACGGCATGACATCTTTAGATTATTTGCAAACTCATTCTTCAATAAATACTATAGAGTACTCAAATTTTATAGATAATATAGAAGATATTAATTTCCATCATTTACCAGAAAGCAAATCAGCATATAACATTACTTATCTTACACTTGCCTCAATATTAAACTTAGATTATTTCCCAAACGATTTTTTTTATTCAGACAGGTTTTCATTTTTCCCATTTATGTTATATGAAAAAAACCCTCCTAAATTAGTTAAGGAATTGGCCGAACTAGATTATAAGTTTTTTTATTCTGGTAATAGTGGCTGGGCTAATTGTAGGCCTGAAATAATCGAGAATGCAATTTGTTTAAATAAAAGACATAAGAATATTTTAAAAAGATATTTTTCAAATGAATCAATGGTTGCTTTTTTTAGAGATTCATTGATTTTTAGAGTCCAAGATATAATTCTAGGAAATAAAAATCTTCAAATAGATGGAATCAATAACTTCTATGCTTCTATAGGAGATGATATTTCTCCTAATCAATCGTCATTTTATTTTATTCATAATTTATCACCGCATCCTCCATATTTTGATAATAGTTGTGTTATAAATTTAGGCAGCGGTAAAAAAGAATGGGGAATAATAGAAAATTACCATCAGTCAATTAATTGTGTCTTAAAAGAACTATTTATAGTTCTGGAAAAGATAAATGACAAGGATCCGAATGGCATAGTTGTAATCCAGGGTGATCATGGTACTGAGTTTAATTATGACTGGAAAAAGAATCCAGAAATTCTTAATTATGAAAATTTGCATGAGAGATTTTCAATATTTAATGCAATCAAATTGCCAGAGAATTGTGAAAAACCAATGTCTCTTCAATACGATAATGTAGATACAATCAAGCTTGTTATGTCTTGTATATATCAAACCAAGGCGCCTGAACCAAAAAATAAATCGTATGCGGGCGTTTATTGGGGGCATGAAAAGTTTGGCTATCTCACAGATGTTTCTAAAAAATTAAAAGAAGAAAATTAGTTAGAAAATTTATCTTTATATATCGTTTGCGATAGTGAGAAGATATTTGCGAAAACCCAGTATAAAACCAAGGCTGAAGAAAAATTATAAATTAGAATAAATATAACAAATGAAATTATTATGAATTTAATTAATGAATTTCTATCATTTTTAAATTTTATTTTTGAATCAACTATAGAAATAAATAGCATAAAAATAGGTAATATATTGAAACCTAATAAAGCATTATCTGGAATAGATAAATCGATTATGAATAGGAATGGGACATTTATAAGTATTTCATTATTACTCAGCATTAACATTGCAGATAAAAGTATTGGTAGTAGTAAAAAAAATCCAGCTCCTATTCCAATATTATGTATTGGGTGATAATTAAATCTTTTATATATTTTTTCGATTTCTTGGAAGCGTTTCTCTCCGCTTAGATTAGCGTCAATTTTATGAATTTCTTTGTTTATTTTGAGAATCTTTTTTGTTATTTCCTCTTCTATTTTATTAAATTTTTTTTGCAGGGGATAAAATAATACAGATATTGTAAGACTGAGCATGATAATTGCTAGACCAACAGATAAAAACACTTGAACATATATCTCAAAAATTTTATGCATTAATAAAATTAATGGAAAAAGAATTAAATTAATAATTTCTAGCATTTTCTATGCTTTTGGCGATATATAAAATAACTTTCTTTTACCATTTTTTAAGGTCATTGAGTCTTTAATTATAAAATGATTAGCAATCTCTTCAGTAAAAGCATTTAGATTATAATCTTCATAGCACTCGCTCTTATTTTTCATTAGCTTTTTAACCATTTCATCTTCTCTATCGACCCATTCTATAATCACATCACAATTATTACTTTTAAGATATGAAATAAAGATTTCATTAGGAATGTTTGATGTTATTCTTGTGTGGTGAATTAAAGCAAGACATAGAATTAAATCTGGTTTTATTCTTTGATCAAAGCTCTTTCTTTCACTGCCAAAAAATCCTTGTGATGGTGAAGCATTTGCAATATCGATAATTAATGGTGTTATATTTGAATCTATATTCATTGAAGTTCTTTTATAAAGTTTTTCAATTGCACCTGAGTCATTATCAATAGAAATAGTTTCTCTAGAAAACTTACTCAATATCTCACTGAATTCTCCAGAGTTGCATCCAATGTCAATTGTTTGAATATAATTTTTATTTGAAATATTTTTTTGTATGAACTCTTTTTTTGAAATAAAGTCCGATTCTTTATAAGAATGTGTATTTTCATATTCTGACCAATCAGTATTTATTTTTTTTAGAGTTAGGCTTTGGATTAGTCTAGTCATGCTATGAACTAAAGCAATTACCATAGTTTTTGAATGAAAATTTTGATTTCTATTCTTAGCACGAGCATTGTTTCTTTCTTTTTTAAGGATATTTTTTTCAACCCTTGATGGTAAATAGATATGCGACAAAACCCCTCTTTTAAAATATTTTGTTCCACTAAAAAATTTAATTGCCTCAGTTGGAGGGATTCCATCTAATGAAGACCTAATCAAGTTTAGATAATTAATATCCAAGTATGCTTTTAACATTAATGGAATCAAGAAATTCGAAGTAAACTGCCTATATGCACTCCACGGCTCTCCTTTACCCCATGGTTTAAATGAGGGCGTATCTATAAATATTGGTTTTGACCCAATGAATTGAATATTGTATGGAGAAGAGTCTTTGATAATCCATCCATTATTTAGACTTATTTCTAATAGCTTCAGATGATGTAATGCTGCATCTTTTAGCATAGAGAAAGTCCATTCATAGGGGTATGATATTAACTTAATTTTTTCATGTTCAATATAACCATTCCACTTCGTATTAGTGCTGTCTTTTAGTTCAAGGGATATCTCATTTGACTTTATAACATGTCCAGTTTCTACAAAATCCTTATAAAAATTTTCATTTGATAATTTTCTGAAATTATTTAGCGCTTCTTCATTTAATCCTCTGATTATCCTTTCTCCATTATTTAATTCATATACTCTGCTAGATGGATCTCTGAATGAGCCATGATCTGGTTTAATGTCTTTATTCAACATTTTTAGATTTTACTTATTGCTATTTTTTTTAAAAATTTTGCTACGCAAAGCATAAAACCATTTTCTAAATGTATAACTAATTGCAGCTATTATTCCTAATATTGCTGTCACTAGAGCGCTTCCAGATCCTGGATCAACATACGCAAAAACTGGAACTGAGAAAATGAGGAGAAATAAAAATTGTTTCATTATTTTTTAAATATTTAAAAATTCATTCTACTATATTTATCAGTGTTCTTTAAACATAACAACGTTCAATTACTTTGTTAAATGTTTAATTTACTTTGTTAAATGTTTAATTATTTGTTATTAGTTATAATGCAATTGCAAAAAATTATTTTTATTCAATGTTAAGAAAGATTCTTATTAATACGCTTTCAAATTATGTTCTTAAGGGTATTTTGATAATATTGAACATAATTGCAATTCCAATCTTTATAAATGAGCTTGGTGCAGGATTTTATGGTGTAATCGTATTGGCGGGGACACTTCTTGCAAACTTTATCGTTTTTGACTTGGGTTTTGTTGCCGGAGTAACAAAGTATGTTGCATCTTTTAAAGCAATAAATGATCAAAATAGTATCAACAAAGTTATATCTACAACCTTATTTCTGTCTATTTGTTTTGGTCTCTTTTTGTGCATTGTTCTATTTACTGCGGTAAATTTTGGATTGTTAGAATTGCTTAAAGGTAAATCAGAATATATGGCTGAATCTAAAAATATTTTTATACTCGCAGGAGTTTTATCAATAATTGCATGGCCAGCAAAAATACTTGAAGGAGCTTTACAGGGATTACAGAAATTTGTAGTTTTAAATTTCTATAAGGGTATTGGTAGGATATCGGCACTTGTACTGGCAGTATTTTGTGCAAAAAAAGGGTTTTCGACAACTCTTATATTTTTAGTATTAAATATTGATTTATTCATAATATGTCTTTCACTGTTATATGTTTTAAAAAAAGAGTTACCAGATTTATCTATTTCATATATACATATTAGTAAATCAACATTTTTTATGATTTTTTCATTTAGCGCATGGATAATGTTATCTCAGGTTGCCGTTTTAGTTGAATATCAGCTAGACACATTAATAATAGGCTTATTTTTACCAATTGCAGCTGTAGCAACATATGTAGTAATAATATACCCCTTTAGAATTATCCAACAGGTTTCTGGACTAGCTGCGTCAGCAATTATGCCAGCTGTTGCAGAAATGCATGCTTTAAAGGGCGATGACAGTATTGAACCTTTTGTAAATTTCGGCTCAAAATGGCACAACGGGCTTTTGGCTTCCGCAACTCTTGCAAGTGCAATATGTTGTTATCCATTCATTAACATTTGGATGAATGGCCAATTTAATGAATATATATGGATTGCACAACTTGCATGTATTTTTCAGTTACTTTGGCAGGCAAATGCAATGGTTGGTCAAGTTTATATTGGAGCCGGGTATTCAAAGAAAGTTGGTTTAATAGCGGTTCTTTGTGGTGTCCTTAATTTGATTTTTAGCATTATTCTTGTAAATTTAATTGGACTTGAGGGAGTAATACTTGGAACTATTTTTGCAGGCATCATTGGAGAGATTGTTTTTTTTATAACATGTTTTAAAGATTTAGGAATTAGCAGACGAAATTATGTATACGAATGTTTATTTAAAGGACAATTACCAGCTCTATCTTGTTTTGTTCTTCTATTGCCGGCATACAACCATATACAAGACATAGATAATTGGATATCTCTAATTCTTGTTTTTTCTATAATTTTAATAAGTATGCTCTTAGCATCCTTTATTTTTATTTCATCTAGAGAAGATAGAACCAATATAGTCAAATTGCTAAATCAGAGAAATGAACACTCAAAGTAAACCTTTAGTTACAATAATTACTGTTGTTTTAAACGGAGAAAAGTTTATTGAAGATGCCATCAAAAGTGTAATGAATCAAACTTATAAAAATATTGAGTATATTATTTTAGATGGAAAAAGCGTGGATAAAACAATAGATATTATAAAGAAATATGAAGAATTTATTACTTTTTTTGAAAGTAATAAAGATAATGGTTTATATAGCGCAATAAATAAAGGTATCAAGATATCTTCTGGAGAATTTATCAAAATTCTGAATTCTGATGATAAGTTACACCCAGAAGCAATTGAAAAGAATATAGATCTTTTTATGAAGGAAGATAATTTAAATCATAATTTTGTTGTTAATAGTTATTTAGAGAGAATTGATTTAAATGGTAAGCGCCTCGCAATTTGGGATAATAAAGGGAAAATCATTAATGGATATGAACAATTTTTGCATCCATCATGGCTCGTTCCAAAAAGAATTTATGAAGATAACGGTTTGTATAATGAGGAATATAAGGTTTCAGCAGATTATGAATATTATTTAAGATTAAAATCAAAAAAAATTAACTTTAGAACAATCCAAATCCCACTTGTTTCTTTTAGACCGGGTGGAATATCATATGGCTTTAAAGGTATGAAAGAAGATTTGGACATAAATCTAAAATATTTTAATTTCATTATTTCTTATTGGCATTATGTTAAAAATGTAGGCTTTAAAACTTTAAAGTTAATCAAAGATAGTATTTTTCAAAGATGATAGAAGCTTATAGAAACGTTCTAAAAGAACCAAAGTTTATTCTTATAGCTGCATATTCTTTTCTGATGTGTTTTGAATATATCTTTGTTGAAGCGCTTGGCGGCGACTCAATCTTTAAACCCTATAGAATAGCTGGAATAATACTTATAGCATATGCATTTCTTAACGCATGTTATTTAAAAAAAGTTAAGTTAGATAGCTATGACTTTTTGATAGTTCTTTTTTTTAGCATTCATTTTTTTTCAGCATTCTCGACTGCTGGACTTGATGGGTCAGGGATGTATTACACTAATCAAAATATAATCTTAATATTGTTATCATTTTTAGTATGTTTTTCTATAAAACAATTTCTTGAAAATGATATAAAGTTAATAGAATTAATAGTTTTCTTATTTATGTTGGCTACATTTATTAATGTAATTTATGCAATATATTCAGTAATATCTAACCCTGTATCTGCATTTAGAATATCAGGTTTTTATAAAGATCCTGCTATATTTGGAGTAACAGTGTCTATTCTAATAACATACTGTATTGCTCAATATTTGTATGTAGAAAATAATACGAAATTAAAAATTATAATATTTATTGTTTCAACTCTATCGTTTGGAGTATTACTTTTAGCCGCATCGAGAACGGGATTATTATCATTGTTCTTAGTTATTTCTGTGGTGGGAGTAATGAAATTAGGCTTTATAAGAACATTAGTACTTCTTTTTATAATTATTGGTAGTTTAATTTTTGTAAATAACATTGATTTTACAAACTTTTCTCCTGAAATACAGTATGGTATTGGTAGAACATTTGATAGGTTATCCATTGAAAATACTTTGGGAGGTGGCGGGGCTGGAAGATTGCCAACTTGGAGAGCGGCATTTCTTCTATTTGAGGATAATTATTTTTTTGGAATAGGCATGGGTCAGTATCCTGAATATTCAATTCAATATGCACAACTTTTGCCAGAAGGAGTTGAGAACTCTGTTGTCTTAGAATACAACCTTGGACTTCACAGTAATTATTTAAGTGCTCTCATAGAGGGAGGAATAATTGGATTCATTGTATATGCTACTTTAAACTTTTTATGGCTGGTTAATTCAATAAAGGCATATACTTATTTGAAAGATGCTAATTCTTTATTTTTCTTATTATTCTTTATACTGATTTCTTTGTCTGGGTTTACTCAAGAAACATTCCAATTTCCATATTATTTATTTTTTTTAACAATGCTTACAATATATAACAGAACTATTCTTAGCGGAGAAACTAAAGCATGAAAGTTTACTTAGTCACTGGTGGCGCCGGTTTCATCGGATCAAATTTAGTTGAGCACTTGTGCAAAACCAATAAGGTTATAGTAATTGATGATCTTTCATCAGGTTTTGAATCAAATCTACCTGATAGCGATAACATAAGATTCATTAATGCAGATCTTATGAATTTTGATTTATATTCTATAAAAGAGCAAGTTAGCGGTGTTATACATTTAGCAGCTCAGGCTTCTGTACCTTTATCAATAGAGAAATTTAAAAATAGTTCAAACATTAATCTTCTTGGCATGACCAATATAATGGATTTTTGTGTAAATAAGTCTTTACCGTTTGTATATGCATCTTCCTCTGCAATATATGGTAATTTAAGTTTGGGAGATGATGAAGTTGAATCAAATGATATCTTAAGTCCCTATGCTTGTGATAAACACGTTATGGAAGAATATTCAAAGATGTGCTTTGATACTTATAATTTATCTAGTCTTGGATTAAGATTTTTTAATGTATATGGGCCAAAACAGGATCCTAGCAATCCTTATTCAGGAGTAATTTCTATTTTTGCAGAACAAATTATTAATAAAAGAGGAATAACAATTAATGGAGGCTATCAAACAAGAGATTTTATATATATCGATGATGTTGTCTTATGTATAATAAGCGCTTTAAAAAAGGTTAGTGAAGAAAAAATTTGTGATCAAATAAATATATTGACCGGTAAAAGTTTCTCAATTGATTTCCTTGCAGAAGAAATTTCAAGAATTACTGGAAACAAAGTTGAAATTAACTATGAGGATCTGAAGAAAGGTGATCCAGAGAAATCTCAAGGCACAATAGAAAAAATTGAAAAAGTATTAAATATTAGTATTAAAAATTTTACTGATCTTTCTAGCGGATTAGAGCAGACAATTAAATTTATAAAAAATAATAAATGAAAGATTTTGAATGGATAATTATAGGTGGTGGAATTGCTGGCATAGCCGTTGCTGAAATTCTTGCAAGAGATAAAAAATCTGTTTTACTTCTTGAAAAAAATGACTACCTAGCATCAGAAACCAGTAAAGAATTTCATGAGTGGTTTCATTCTGGGACTCTTCATACCCTCGTTCCAGATAAATTACTTACATTAAGATATCTTCTGGGTGCTACTGACGATCTGCTTGAATATTATCGAAGTTTTAAATCTATGAACCTTCATTCAACTAATTCAGGATTATCTGTAAAAGAACAAGGATGGTTTTATAAAAACTTTATCCGCTATAAATATAAAATTCATAAATATAATCCAGTTTGGATGGCAATGGTTTCTAATTCAGTAAATATTACAAATAAGGTTTCACAGCATGATTGGTTAAGAAGAAGGGCAGGAGCTGAATATGGACCATCTCAATCAAAAGTTTCAAATTGGTTGAACTTAATTCCAAAACAATTGAAATCCTCAGAGAGCTTTATGAGTATTAAAAGTCCAGATATAACTATGAATTCAAGAAAATTAATAACCGATATACTTTCTCAAGCATTGAGTAACGGCACGGAAGTTAGAATAAATCATGAGGTATTATCAATTGAAGAAAATAATAATTCAGTAGTGGTAAAAACTTCAAATGAAAATTTTTCAGGGAAAAAAGTTGTTGTATGTGCTCCAGATCTAATTTCACAATTATACAATATTCCAATAAAGGAAAGTTATGCACCTATGGCAGTTGTAGAAAACTTACAAGCTGATCAAGAAAGTTTTGTAGAGCTAGATTACTTTGTTAAAAAATGTATAAATCTACTTGTAAAACCTGATCAAGTAGGTCAGGCAGGCGGAATAAGCCTAGCTGACAAATCAAAAGTCAAAGACTATCTTGATTACTTGATAGCAGAACATAAGAAAAGATCCCCAAATATAAAAGTTGTTGATACTTATATCGGTATTAAAAAAGAACTTGTTCAAAAAGGTGAGGCAAGAAATTATCTTTATCATATTAATAATCCTTCTGATAATGTTTGGACAATAGTGCTTGGAAAATTTTCATTAGCATTTAGTATGGCGCCTGAATTCTTTAGAAGGGTTTATAATAAGAACCCTAAGAAATATTTTGAAGAAAGTTCTTTTAACTCTGATGAATTAGTTTCAAGAACTACATGGCAAGAGATTATTGAAGATTAGATCTATTAATATAAGGAGTAAATAAAAATGGGAATGATTAAAATACCTGAAAAATCATTATCTTTCTTTCAAGAAGAATTTCCAGAAATTATAGATAGCGGCAACTTGGCCGAAGGAAAGTGGAATAATAATGTTGCAGAGCTAGTCAAGAAATATACTTCTGCAAAACACGCTTCAGTTTTCAATTCAAATGGATCGGGTTTGCTAACAGCGCTTAAGATTTTTAAAGAAACTCATAATAAAAAGAAAGTTTTTTTGCAAAGCAACACAATGTATGGAGTTAAGACAATTGCATACTCTTCTGGACTTGAGATTTCAGGTTTTGTTGATAGCTCTCTTGATAACTTATTGATGCCAACAATAAATGATGTAAAGAAATTTGTAGAAAAACTTGATAGCCCTGAAGAGAATGTTTTTTTAATTACTCATATTGGAGGATGGGTTAATCCAGACATAAAAGAGATAGCGGAATACTGTAAAAAACAAAATATTTTATTACTTGAAGATTGTGCCCATAGTTATGGTTCTCTATTAGATGGTCAACACACAGGCTTATTTGGTGATGCTGGAGTTTATTCATTCTATTCAACAAAAGCTGTTCCAGTTGGAGAGGGCGGAGTGTTAATTACAAATGATGATGATATTCAATATCACGCTTCTAAATTTATTATTTATGATAGGTTTGATCAAAAATTAAATTTAGGTGTTAATTTTAGAATGTCAGAAATTAATGCACTATTTGCTTACTCTGTTATCAAAGAATCAGAAGAAATAATAGAAAATAAAATGAAGATTGCTAGTGAATACTCAAAAATTGCTGATAAAAATGGATGGCAATATCAGGATGCAAATATCGACAATCAAAGATCGAATCTATATAAATTCATCTTGATAGCTGAAACAGATAATCCAAAAGAAGAATTTTCTCAAATTACCAAAAGAACTTCTCCTGTATATGATTATGCATTAGGTGATGATAAATCTTCTATAGCATCAAAGCATATTTGCCTTCCAATATGGTACAAATTAGAAGATGAAACAATCGATGATGTTATTAGAGAACTGAATAGGTAAGTTCAAATAAATGAAGCTTCTTTTTTTAGGTAACGCAACAAGTTGGCATGTAGTGCCATGGGTTAACTTTTTTGCAAATAATCATAGAACATCTTTATTTTCTTTCATAGAACCATATGCACACTCCTCAGATATTAAGAATGTTGAGTTAGTTATTTCAAATGGTTTTTTTGGATTAATCTTAAAACTTTTTAAGATTAAAAAAGATAACCTATATAAACTAAATAGAATATTATCAATACCAATAGCTTGTATATGGCTATCTATTTATGTAAAAAAAAACAAAATTGAAGTTATTCATGCTCATTCTGTTTTTTATGGATTTGTAGCTTTTTTTATATTTTCTGGTAAACCTATAGTTTTTACCCCGATGGGTTCAGATGTTTTGGTAAATCCTAAGAAAAGTCTTCTATATAAACTGATGACTAGAATCGCCTATGTTAGGCCTTCAATAGTTACAGGAGATTCTTATTTAATTCAAAAAACTGGAATAAACTATGGCGCAGATAAGAAAAATAATTATGTTATCCAAAATGGGGTAAATAAAACCATATTTTATCCAATGGAAAAGAACAGTGACTTATTAAATTACTATAATATTTCTCATGAAGAGACTGTCTTTTATAGTCCAAGGCAGCTTGAAGAACTTTATAATATCGACATTATTATCAATTCACTATATGAAATTAAAAATAAAGGATATTCATTTAAATGTATGTTTTCATATGGTCCAGAGTCAACATACACCATAGAACTAAAAGAAAGGATAAAAGAATATAACCTTGAATCAAATATTATTTGGCTTGATTTACTTTCGCATTCTGAGATGGCTGAACATTATAATTTATCAGATTTAGTAATATCAGTTCCATCGTCTGACAGTTCCCCTAGAAGTGTTTATGAGGCTGCGTTTTGTAAAAAACCAATTATAACTAGTGACATAAAATGGACATATGAATTCTTTGGCAATGATAGTTCTCTTATAAGAGTTCCTGTCAGGAATCAAGATTCTTTAACAAATTTACTAATAGAATTTATTCTTGATAAATCAAAATTCACTTCTTATGCAGATAATACAAATAAAATTGCAAAAGAACATTTTGATTTTGAAATTAATATGAAAGAGATGGAAAGTCTTTTATATACTTTATGCAATGAAAAATAAAAAGAAAATACTTCTCACATACGGTACAAGACCTGAAGCTATTAAGATGGCTCCTCTTTATCATGAATTAAAAAAAGATAATTCTTTTATTGTTGAAACATGTGTTACAGCTCAACACAGGTCAATGCTTGATAATGTTCTTAATGTTTTTGATATTATTCCCAACCATGACCTAAATTTAATGAAAGAAAATCAACAACTAGTTAATTTAACCTCAGAGATACTTACAAATCTATCAAGTGTTTTAAAGAAATTTGTGCCTGATTTAGTACTTGTTCATGGCGACACTACAACTGCAATGGCTTCAGCATTGGCAGCATTCTATGAAGGAATTAAGATAGGTCATATTGAGGCTGGCTTAAGAACTTACCAGATTCATTCCCCATATCCAGAGGAGCTTAATAGACAAATTATATCTAGAATGACTGACCTTCATTTTGCACCTACAGAAATTTGTAAAAAAAATATTATTAATGAAAGACCCAATAATTCTATAGTTGAAATCACTGGTAATACAGTTATTGATGCTTTGTTCATGGCTAAGGATAAAATTGAAAATGATAAAAAGATTAACAGCAAAATTAAAGAAAATTTAAATAAGGTAATTAATACTAAATTAGATGATACAAAATATGTTCTTATTACTGGTCATAGAAGGGAGAACTTTGGAAATTCTTTTATAAATATTTGTGAATCGATCAAGGCTTTAGCTAACAATTATGAAGACGTTCATTTTATCTATCCAGTACATTTAAATCCAAATGTTCAAAAACCAGTTTATGAAATTTTAGATGATTTAAGTAATGTTCACTTAATTGAACCACAAGGATATTTGGAGTTTGTTTATCTTATGACCAAATGCCATTTTATACTTACAGACAGTGGAGGTATTCAAGAGGAAGCACCTAGTCTTATGAAACCAGTTTTGGTTATGAGAGATACCACTGAGCGCCCTGAAGCTATTAAAAGTGGTGGAGTAAAACTTGTTGGTTCCCAAAAAGATGAAATTATTAGAGAATCGATGAAATTATTAGATTCAGAAAAAGAATATTCTTCTATGTGTATTAATCATAATCCTTATGGAGATGGAAATGCTTCCTATAGAATAGGACAAATAATCAAGAAAAACATATGAAAGAGAAGTTAATTAATATAATTGGTTTAGGATATATAGGATTGCCAACAGCGGCTATATTATCTAAAAATGGATTCAAAGTTTATGGCACTGATTTAAATAAAGATATAGTAGATACAATCAATAAAGGCGAAATTCATATTACCGAGCCTGATCTTGATAAATTGGTAAAAGAATCAGTCAAATCAGGAAATCTAAAAGCATTTATAAACCCTCAACCTTCAGACATATATATTATTTGTGTTCCAACTCCTTTAAAGAAAGAGGGTGGGCTACTCAAACCTGAAATTGGTTTTGTAGAATCAGCCGCAGAATCTTTATCATCAATTTTAAAAGATGGGGATATGGTTATTCTTGAATCTACCTCGCCAATTGGAACAACAAAATTTATTTCAAATCATTTAAAAAATAATGGCGTCGATGTTGAGAATATTAATTTTGCATATTGTCCTGAAAGAGTTTTGCCAGGCTCTATCATTAAAGAATTGGTAAGAAACGATAGAGTTGTTGGTGGTATTAATTCAGAATCTACAAAAAAAGCAGCCGATTTTTATAGAAGTTTTGTTGAGGGAAGTGTTTATGAAACCACATCAGAAACAGCTGAGATGTGTAAACTAACTGAAAACAGTTTTAGAGATGTAAATATAGCTTTTGCAAATGAACTTTCAATTATTTGTGACAAAGAAAAAATTGATGTAAATGAATTGATATCTTTAGCTAATAAACATCCTAGAGTTGATATATTAGAGCCTGGTCCAGGTGTCGGAGGACACTGTATTGCAGTAGACCCATGGTTTATTGCATCACAAAATCCAGACATTTCTAAACTAATACAGACATCAAGACATGTGAATGAAAATAAAAAGGATTGGGTTATAGATCAAATTTTGAATAAAATTAAAGATATTTCAGCAGATACAAATGATAATCCCTTATGTGCATGTTATGGCCTCTCGTATAAACCCAATATAGAAGATTGCAGAGAATCCCCAGCATTAGAAATTGTTGAAAGACTTACTAAAAATAATAAAAATATTATTGCAGTTGATCCTTATATATCTTCTAAAGATGGAATCAACTTAAAAAGCATCGAATATGCTATTAGAAATGCGGATTTACACATTTTTTTAGTAAAACATTCTGAATTTGATTCTTTAAAAGACAGTAAAGAGTTTAATAAAGATAACATATTAGATTTCTGTAGATTATTTAATTAATCATAAAATGACCAAAAATAGAAAGCATTATATAAAAGAAAGATATTCAAAATATTGGATAAATGCTAGAAAAGATATCTATAAAATTACTCCTTATGATAAAGCAGTTATTAAGCTACTTAAAAGCCTGCCTTCATTTAAGATTTTAGAAGTTGGTATTGGAACAGGTGAAGTAATTGCTGAATCATTTATAAGTGACAAAGAGGTTAACGGTGTAGATATTTCAGATAACTTGATAAGCAGATGTAAAGAATTATTTCCAAAGATAAATGCAGAGGTTGGTGATGCTGAGAATCTATTCTTTAAAGATGGTTTATTTGATTTAGTATACTGTATTCACACTACCTGGTACTTTCCTGATCTAAAAAAAGCAATTTTTGAAATGCTCAGAGTCACAAAAAAGGGTGGGTATGTTGTTTTTGATATTCAAAATATTCAAAATTATGAAATAAATAAAAATTATAAGAAACATAAATATGAAAACTCTAATTTTTTTGGGAAATTCTATAAAACTTGTAAAAATTTTATAAAGTTTATTTTACGAAATGGAATTATTGAATGGGATTTTGCTATTTATGAAGTTCCATCAAATCCTTTCTCAATAATAAATGAATTAAGGCTTAAAAAAATTGATGATTTCAAAACCCTTATACCTATGGAAAAAGATAACTTAACAACTTTGATTGAGATTCAGTCAGATTTTGATAAGTACCCGCGAATAATTTTTTTAATTAAGGTTTAAATTTTTCTAGCTTGATTAATCTTCATTCTCAAAGAAGGTCTTTCAATTAAAATCCAAGAGAGAGCTCCAATAATTATTGTTGAGATAATAGCTATTAAATATTGAATTTCACCAGTGCCATATTTATATAGGATAAAGTTTATAATTGGCATATGAAAGATATAAACACCATAAGAAATATCGTTCTTTTTAAGAAGTCTATTCGACAGAGTTGGCATTAAAAAAGCAAAATTAATTACTATAGCAATCATTAAAAAATAACTAATTGGATTAATTGAATTACCCCAGCCTATTCCTAAATAATAATCAGATAGAATATATGTCCCAATAAATACTAGAAATAGTATAAAAATATTTATATTCAAAATAGGCTTTAAGTATTCCTTAAATCTTGCAAAAAATGCTCCACAAAGAAACATATAAAACCATGGTACGAAGGTGTAACTAAACATTTTCATCATAAAACTATCATGATTATTTGATATCGAGTTAAATATATTCAGGATAATAAAAAATATAAGTACTAAAAAGATTATAATTTTTCTTTGTTGCATAATTTTGTAAACTAAAGGGAATAGAAAATAAAATTGTAATTCAACAGACACAGTCCACAATGCTCCATTTAATGCCCCTAGACCAAATCCTCTTAAGAAATCAGCATTATAAAATTGAAAAAATGTTAATTGAGATAAAAGCCAAGCAAATGCATCAATCTTATTTACCTCAACAGTGTTGAGGTAGCCTGAAACAAAAACCAAACCTAATGATAGGAATAAACATACCCATAAGGCAGGATACAATCTTAAAAATCTTTTATAGTAAAAGTTTCTTAATGGATTAGGATTTTTAAATGAACTCTCATAAGATCCGTAAATTAAATAACCACTTAAAAAGAAAAAAATTGGAACACCAGGAACAATATAAAGATACGAAAAAATAAAATATTCATGTTCTAGATATATAGCTGCATGAGTTAGTGCAACCTGCAATGCTGCAAATAACCTTAATAAATCGAAATTATTGACAGAGCTAGACTTAGATTTATTCACTTACAATATCTAATGTTTTTTCTGCGATTTCAAATATTTCATCTATAGGTATGGGACTTTTTCCAGCTTTTATTGAGGTAACAAATTCATTAATGCAGTTTGCTTGACCTTTATCCTGAAAAAATGTGCTCATTTTCTTAAAATCATTAAATCCATAACCTTTTAGATATTTAAAGTTCTGTAAGTCTAATATTTTTCCATCACTATATACTTTAATATTTTCTTTAATTGATTTTGAAGAACCATTTGAAAAATAGTTTATACAGCCAATGGAACCATTCTTAAAAGAAACATTAATTATGGCCGTATCTTTTTTATATGATTTGTTATTATTATTCTCCATATAATTTGATGTAATTTTGCTAATTGGCGATTTTGCCATAAATCTCATCAAGTCAATATAATGACAAGCTTCACCTAAAATTCTTCCTCCACCAATTAAAGGATCTTGAGTCCAATGTTCGGGGTCTATAAATCCGGCATTCATAGTCATAATGAAACTTACGGGATTAAGATTTGGATTAACTAGACTATTAATTTTTTTTATAAATTTAGAATACCTTCTATTGTATCCAACCATCAGAATAGGATTTTTACCTTCTTTATTCATCTTCTTAATAGCATCTTTTATATTATCTAGACCTTTTTTATTGATTGATAAAGGCTTTTCAACAAATACATTTTTATTTGCTAAAATTGATTTAGTCACAAGCTCTGAATGCGAATCATGCCTAGATGCAATTACAACTGTATTGATTTCTTTATTTTCTAGAATATTTTCTATCTTGGTTTCTGTATTACAAAAACCATGTTTTTTAGCTTGAATAGTTCCATCTATGCTTCCTTGTGTCACAAGCGTATCAAGGAAAGCCCCTGTTTTTTTAAGATTAGGGATTAGAACTCTTGAAGCGTAATTACCAGCACCAATAAATGCAATACATGGCTCAACTCCATCTTTATTTGAAGAATCTTTAAAATTTATTGTTGTATTTTTTTTGATTGGACTAGAGCTATATTCTAAAAGAAGTCCAAGAGTATCTTTATTTTCGATTAGATCCTTATAAGCCTCTTTAACATCCTTGAACTCAACAATCTTTGATATTAAATTAGAAACATCAAGCTTATGATTTTTCATTAGATCTAAAATTGCAATAAAATTTCTTTGTTCAGTCCATCTAACAAAACCAAAAGGATAATCATTGCCTTTGTTCTCATAGCTTGAGTCATATCTACCAGGTCCATAGGAACAAGAAACTTGAAATGTTAGTTCTTTTTCATAAAAATCTGATCTATCAATATTAAGCCCTGCAACACCAACAAGAATAACTCTTCCTCTTTGTCTGGACATTTGTGCAGCATTTTTAACTGGATCATTTGATTGAGTTGTTGTGGTTATGATAACTCCGTCGACGCCGTTACCATTACTAAATGCAATACCTTCTGAAACAGGGTTACTATCTTTACTAATTAAAAGTGTTTGAGCTCCATATTTTTTTGCTATTTCTAGTTTTGAATTATCATAATCCATAGCTAGAACTTTACATCCATTTGCTATCAATATTTGGGTAGTAAGCAAACCGATCAATCCCGCACCAATAACTACAAAGGACTCACCTATAGTTGGCTTAGCAAGCCTAATTCCTTGAAGTGCAATACTTCCAATTACAACAAAGGCAGCTGACGACAAATCAACACCATCAGGCACTTTGGCGCAAAGATTTTTGGATACTTTAAAAATTTCTGCATGCGGTCCGTTAGATACTACAATATCACCGATACTAAAATCATTAACATTTTCACCAATTTCAATAATTTCACCAACATTGCTGTATCCAAGTGGAATAGGTTGATTCAATTTTGATTGAACAGCTTCAATTGTTGAGCCTAGCCCATCTGTTTTAATCTTATCTAAAACCATTTTTACTTTTTCAGGTTGCTGTTTTGCTTTACCTAAATATGATGATTTTCCGAATTCAACTAGCATTTTTTCAGTGCCAGCAGATATCAAGCTCATTTTTGACTTAATAATTACATGGTTTTTTGATATGGAAGGATAGGGTATTTCAATGGTATCAGTAGTTCCATCTTTAATGTTTTGAATTACCTGCTTCATTTTAAAAGATTAAATAATAGAGAATATAATTTCGAACATGATTATACTATAAACTTTTAAATATGAAATTAATCAAGAAAATTAGAAAGCTCTTAAAGAGTATATCTTTATATATTAATACTATTAAATATATGAAGCTTGATCAGATTTTATACAGAATTTTATTTGCTATAAGAAAGGTCAATATTAATAAAAATATAGAAATTCCAAATATAAGAGACTCATCATTTGCTCTGAAGGATTATATTTACAATAATAATAGTACTAATAATGGAAAGTCATTTACTTTTCTAAATTTAAATTATGTATTCGAAGAAAAGATTGATTGGAATTTATCAAAAATGCCAAAATTATGGCTATATAACTTGCATTATTTTGATTTTATAAATTCAAAAGATTTATTAAATGATATTAGTTTGTCTAATAATTTAATAAGGCATTGGATATATGAAAACAAAAGTATTAGAGGAGAGGGATGGGAGCCATATACTCTTTCACTCAGAATTGTTAATTGGATTAAATGGTCATTAACTTATAAGAAGTTAAATGAAGAAGAGTTAGCAAGTTTATTTCAACAAACCTTTTTTTTAAGCAAGAATATTGAATATCATATATATGGCAATCACCTTATTGCAAACGCTAAAGCATTAATGTTTGCGGGCATTTTTTTTAATGAACATAAAAACAATAACTTTAAAACACTAGGCGAGGAACTATTTAATTCTCAGATTAAAGAGCAAATTTTAGAAGATGGGGCTCATTTTGAACTAAGCCCAATGTATCATCAGATTATTTTTGAAGATATATTGGATATTATTAATATATATCAAGCATTTGAAGAAACAATTCCTCAAAAATGGATAGATATTGCTAAAGCTATGCAGAAATGGGCACGTGCAATGAGTCACCCTGACCAAGGGATCGCTTTTTTTAATGATGCTGCACACAAAATAGCACCAAGCTTAAGTGATATTGAATCATATGCTGCTAGATTAGGTTTAGAATTCAATGAAGATGATTTCAAAATAAGAAATCTTAAGCAATCAGGATATGTAATTTATAATTCTGAAGATGCTAAGTTAATTTTTGACTGTGGTCAAATAGGGCCTGATTATATTCCTGGGCATGGACATGCTGATCTGTTTTCTATTGAGTTATCGATATTCAGAAAAAGATTAATTGTAAATGGAGGAACTTCAACATATGAAATTTCTAAAAAACGTGATTTTGAAAGGAGTTCTGCTGCTCATTCTACAGTTGAGATTGATGGGAAAAACTCTTCAGAGGTATGGAGTAGTTTTAGAGTTGCAAGAAGAGCATATCCTAAAAATGTGATCATTGATAACTCAAATGATGAAATTAATATTTCAGCATTAAATGATTCTTTTAGAGGGTATTTAAATGAAAGAATTTTAAAAATTAAGAAAAATTCACTGACAATCCAAGATTCCATTGACGGTAAATTTAAAAATGCAATATCAAGACTTATTCTTCATCCAGAAGTATATGCTAGAAAGGTAAATGATAAATTAATAATTTTAAGATTCTTAAATGAAAAGGAAGAGATAAGAGTTACTAGCAATACTGCGCTGAATATTGGAAAAACTTCATATTCTCCAGAATTCGGCAAGACAATAGAAACTAATTATATTTATTGCAGATTTATAGAAGATAAATTAAAAGTTAATATATCTTGGTAAAAATGCATATTTTATTCTTTTCACAATATTTTCCGCCAGAAGTTCATGCTCCTGCAAGCAGAACTTATGATCATTGCAAGGAATGGATTTCAAGAGGCCATAAAGTTACTGTTATTACAGTCGCTCCAAATCACCCAAAAGGAAAGATATATAAAGGATATAAAAATAAAGTATGGCAATCTGAAGTTATTGACGGAATTAAGGTTATAAGAGTATGGAGTTTAATCTCTCCTAATCAGGGCTTATTCAGAAGAATAATTGGATATATGACCTTTTTCCCAACATCAATTATTTCTGGAATATTTGTAAGAGATGTAGATTTAATAATCGGAACATCGCCTCAAATATTTTCACCATTAGCTGCATGGATAGTTAGCTTTTTTAAAAGGGCTCCATGGGTCTTTGAGATAAGAGATATCTTGTCCGAATCACTAAAAGCTGTGAATTTGATTAACAATAATTTCTTATTAAATTTTCTTGAGAAATTTGAAATATTTCTTTATAAACGTGCCAACTCAATTGTTGTAGTTACAAATGGCTTCAAACAAACCCTTGTAGATCAAGGAATAAATATAAATAAGATCAACGTCGTAACTAATGGAGTGAATTTAAACAAATTCAAAGTAATAGAAAAAGATACTAATTTATTAAATTCACTTGATATTAAAGATTGTTTTGTAGCAGGTTATATAGGAACACATGGCCTTGCTCATGGTTTAGATACGATTTTGTATGCTGCTAAAGATCTGCAAGATAAAAAAAATATTAAAAATATAAAGTTTCTTTTTTTGGGTGATGGGGCAAATAAAAAATTTCTGGTCAATCTTTCAAAAGAGCTTGATTTAAAAAATACTATTTTTTTAGATACTGTTCCTAGGGATCAGGTCCATTTATATTGGTCAATATTAGATGTTTCTATAATCCACTTAAGAAAAACAAAAATGTTTAATACTTTTATACCATCAAAGATTTTTGAATGTATGGCTATGGGTATTCCTTTGTTGCATTGCGTGGGTGGAGAATCATCCGACATAGTTTCATCTAATAAAATTGGAAGAGTGATTGAGGGTGACAATAAGAATCTTTTAGTCTCTAATATATTTGAAATGAGTATAAATGAATCAGAGATGACAGGCTATAGAAAGGCTTGTATTGAGTCTTCAAAAAAATACAATAGAAAAAATTTGTCAGAAAAAATGCTTAATATTTTCGAAGATCTTCTCTAAAAGCTGATAGACATAAAAATAGGTATAAATTTTTGACTTTAGTTGAATATATAAAGAATAATATGAATTATGAAAAAAGATAAATTATGTTTGGTAACTGGTGGCTTTGATCCTATTCATTCAGGCCATATAGAATATTTAAAAGAAAGCAAAAAGTTATCTGATTATCTTGTTGTGGGGCTAAATTCCCATAATTGGTTAAAAAGAAAAAAAGGGTGTGCTTTTATGCCATGGGAAGAGAGGTATGAGATCTTAAAAAATATTAATTGTGTCAATGAGGTGATTCCTTTTGATGATAATGATAATTCTGCAATAGATGCAATATCTAAATGTTTAAAAATATCAGATAAAGTTATTTTTTCAAATGGAGGAGACAGAGGAAAGGAAAATATACCAGAATTAGAAAAGTTTAAAGATAATAAGAATGTAGAATTTGTATTTGGTATAGGCGGAACAAATAAAATGAATAGTAGCTCATGGATTATAGATAACTTTATAAAAGAATATAATCTCCAAAATAATAAATATAATGTTCTAAAAATAGAGGCTCCTTGGGGAGGGCATGACACTATAGTAGATCATGAGGAATACAAGCTTAAGCAACTATTTGTTACTCCGGGAGCAAAATTAAGTCTGCAATATCATCATCATAGGTCAGAGCATTGGGTTATAGCTAGCGGTGTAGCTTCTGTCCAGCTTGGAGATAATATTACCGATTTAAAAGCAGGTGAATATATTCATATTCCTGTTGGTGAAAAGCATAGAATTTCAAATAATACAGATAAAGACTTAATTATAGTGGAAGTTCAATATGGAGACATTTTAGAAGAATCTGACATTGTTCGTTTAGAAGATAGTTTTGGTAGAGCTTAGTGACGAAGCATAATATTTTAATTTTTGGAGCAGGTTATGTTGGATTATCAATGGCCTCTCTTTTGGCCAACAAAAACAATATCACTATCTTTGATATTAATAATAATAAGATTAACTTAATTAATGATGGCATCTCTCCAATTATTGATTATGAAATTGAAAAATTTCTAAAAAAATAATAAGAATAAAATAAAAGGGGTTTCAGAGCCTAATAAATATATTAAAGAAGCAGATTTTTGTATTATTTGTGTACCAACTGATTTTGATGAAAAAAAGAAATCATTCAACACTGACTCAATAGATAAGGTAATTAAATTAATAAATACTATTAATAAAAATGTGCCTATAGTTATAAAATCAACAGTGCCAATAGGGTATACAAAAAAAATTAAGGAAAAAATTGATTCTAATGAAATAATATTTTCACCAGAATTCCTTAGAGAAGGAAATGCATTGACTGATAATCAATATCCTTCCAGAATAATAGTAGGCTCAGATTCAGAAAATGCTAGAGAATTTGCAAAGATCTTAAAAAATTCTTCAAAAGAACCAAATGTTAAAATTTTATTAATGAATTCATCTGATGCAGAGGCAACTAAACTTTTTTCAAATAGTTTCTTGGCAATGAAAGTAGCTTTTTATAATGAATTAGATAATTTAGCGTTAGAGAATAATTTAGATGCAGAAAAGATAATTTTGGGTATGAGTCTAGATCATAGAATCGGTAACCTATACAACAACCCATCATTTGGCTATGGAGGGTATTGTTTACCTAAGGATATAAAGCAACTTAGCAATCATTATAAAGAAACACCCCAAAGCATTATTAATTCCATAATAGAATCTAACTCCATAAGAAAGAATTTTATTATAGATAAAATAATTAAAAAAAATGAAGAAAAAATTGGCATCTATTTATTGGATATGAAAAAGAATGCTGATAATAATAGGAATTCAGCTATTATCGATATTGTTCAAGGCCTAATAAAACATAATAAAAAAATTATTATTTTTGATCCTAAGATAAAAAAGAGCCCATTCAAAGAATGTTCGCTTGAAGATAATTTTAATAATTTTGTTGCAAATTGCGATCTTATTATTACAAATAGATTAGATAACAAAATAAGTAAATTTAAAGAAAAAGTTTTTACAAGAGATATCTTTTGAGCTGATTAGTGATCGAGATTAAAAAAATTTCTAAAGAAAAACCATATAAAAAGTTTTTAGAGTACTATGAGAAAGCTTTAGATAATAATCAAAGTATGATTTATGCAATAAATGTTAGTTCTTATGATATTGATTCTAAAGAGGTTGAATCCAGGATGGTAAATTTAAAATATATTATTGATAATGAGTGGACCTTTTTTTCAAATTATCAGTCTCCAAAGGCGCTTCAATTTCAAAAACATGATCAAATTTCAGTTATATTTTATTGGGATTCCATTGATGTTCAAATAAGAGTTAAAGCAAAGGTGGGAAAATCAAATGATAATTTGTCTGATGAGCATTTTAAATCTAGAGCTAACGAAAAAAATGCTTTAGCTATTTCATCCATGCAATCAAGTAAGATTAACTCATATAAGAATGTTGTTGATAACTATAATGAAATTCTTGCTAAAAATGATCAAGTATCAAAAAGACCAAATTATTGGGGCGGCTTTTCATTTGTGCCTTATTACTTTGAATTTTGGGAAGGGCATAAAAATAGAATAAATAAGAGGAATGTATATTCTTTAGAAAAAGATATATGGAAAAATTATTATCTTCAACCTTAAGATTAATATTTTGCCAAATATTTATATTGAGTATAAAATACACACCAAATATGCATAAAATTTCAAACACAATTCTTAAAATTTAATCTTTTGTTCATTTCATCTCTTTGAGGAAAATCACATAGCTACTTCTAAAAAAAACTCAGTTCCAATAAACGAAAAAATTAAAGCAGATAAAGTTATGCTTATACTAAGTGATGGCACTAAGCAGGGTATAACTAGCAAAAAAGATGCCTTAGATCAGGCAAACAAAGAGGAGTTAGATTTAGTTCAAGTTTCTTCACCAGATGCTGAGCCTGTGGTATGTAAAATTTTTGATTATGGGAAACATATATTTGAAAAGAAAAAAAATAGCTCAGGGCCAAAAATAAGAGTTAAAAAGAGAACAACAAAAGAGATAAAATTTAGACCATCCACAGATATAGGAGATTATGAAATTAAATTAAAAAAGATTAAAAGCTTTATTCTTTCAGGAGATAAGACTAAAATAAGCGTCCGATTTAGAGGAAGAGAGATTTTGAATAGCAATCTTGGGTTAGAACTACTTAATAAAATAGTTGAAGAGCTTAAAGATATAGCACAAGTTGACCAAGAGGCATCTCTTGAAGGAAGACAACTACAAATGTTACTTTCGCCTTTAAAGAAAAAGAATTAATTAGATATTATTAATTATGGGATATAAGATAAAAACACATTCTGGGGCAGCCAAACGTTTTAAAAAAACTGGTTCATCTGTTAAAAGCAGAGGAGCAAATAGGAATCATATACTTACAAAACAATCCACAAAAAGAAAGAGACACAATAGGGGCTTAAATAAACTTTCTGGTACAGTTTTAAAGATGGCCTCAAAACTTATTAAATAATTATGCCTAGAGTCACAAAATCAGTTACAGCAAGCAAAAGACATAAGAAGGTGCTTAAATCTACTAAGGGGCATTATGGGGCAAGAAGTAGATTATATAAAACTGCCAAACAATCTAATGTTAAATCAATGCAGTATGCATTCAGAGATAGAAAAAATAAAAAACGAGTATTTAGGTCTTTATGGATTGCTAGAATTAATGCCGCCGCAAAAGAATTAGGATTGAGCTATTCAAAACTTATAAATCTTCTATATCAAAAAAATATAATTTTAGATAGAAAGGTACTTTCAAATTTAGCAATAAGTGACAAATCAACTTTCAAAAAGATTGTTGAAATTGTTTCAAAGTAAATATCTTTGATTAAATGTCTAATAATGATGACATTCAAAAGCCAGAACTAGAAAAAAAACTAGGCGCGACACATCCTGTTAATCAAATAGTAGATTCTTTAATGCATCTATTATCATCTTATGGTTTTCAGATAGTTCATGGTCCTGAAATTGAATCTGAAAAATATAATTTTGATATGTTAAATATCCACAAAAATCATCCTGCTAGGCAGATGCATGATACATTTTATATAAATAATAAAGATCATTTGTTAAGAACTCATACTTCACCAGTTCAAATTAGGAGCATGTTAGAAAATAAACCTCCTTTGGCATTTATTTCCGGAGGGAAGGTTTATAGAAAGGATGATGATAGTACTCATTTGCCAATGTTTCATCAGATTGAAGGAATATATGTAGATCAGGATATAACTTTTGCACAATTGAAAGAATTAATTCATATGATAATATCAGATATATTTGGAAATAATATCAAAATTAGGTTCAGGCCATCCTATTTTCCATTTACTGAGCCATCTGCTGAAGTAGACATTTTATATAACAATGAAAAGTGGCTTGAGATTCTAGGTTGCGGTATTGTAAATCCTATAGTTTTAGAAAATTGCAACATCGATTCTGAAAAGTATAGTGGATTGGCTTTTGGTTTAGGAATTGAGAGAATTGCAATGATAAAATATGGTGTAAACGACATCAGAGAATTTTATAAATCAAATTTAGACTTCCTTAGTCAATTTTAATGAAGATTTCATATAAAGACATTATTGGTTATCTAAAGAAAAAACCAAAAATTAATGAATTATCAGAAATATTGTTTCAATTAGGTCATGAGCATGAAATTGAGAAAAATATTTTTGATTTTGAGTTCACTCCAAATAGAGGGGACTGTTTATCAGTTTTTGGTATAGCTAGGGATTTAAATAATTTTTTTGAAACTTCTTTACAACACAATATTTATGAAAAAAGGATTGATGATTTAAAAATTAAATTTCAAAATGAATCCCCTGAAGATTGTCCTATAATTTCGTTTCTCAAAATTGAGATTAAAGAGAGCCCACAAAAATATGAAGATTATTTAGAAAGATATTTCACAGACTTTAATCTTAATAAAGTGAATTTTTTTACAGATATTTCTAATTATTTGGCATATGAAATTGGACAACCTACGCACTGTTATGATTTTGACACTATAGAAGAAAATTTAATTTTTAAAAAATTAAATGATAGTGTTGAATTTGAAACCTTGCTTGATCAAGTTGTTACCCTTGAAGGTGAAAACTGCGTATTTATAAATAAAAATAACATAATTAATTTGGCCGGAATAATTGGAGGAAAGACCACAGCTTGTAAAAATTCTACAAAAAAAGTTTTAGTTGAATGCGCTCTTTTTAATCCTAAATCAATTATAGGCAAAGCAAAGAAATATGATATTAATTCTGAAGCTTCATACAAATTTGAAAGAGGAACCGATCCATTAATGATTGATACTGCTTTAAGAAGATTTATAAGGATTGTTGAAGATCATGCAGAAATTATAGATTTACAAATTGCTTCATTTGAAAATGATAAACCACAAGAAAGAAAAATAATAAGGGATTTAAAAAAAATTAATAAAATACTCGGCATCAATTTAAATGATGCAGATATTATCAAAACACTTGAAAGTGTTGGTTTTAAAATTAACACTAAAATTTCTATCCCCTCATACAGAAATGATATTAATCATTTAAATGATTTGGCAGAAGAGGTTGCAAGAATCATAGGATATGACAATATCAAAAGCCTCCCAATAAATATAAGGAATTCTAATAAAGTAGACAAAAATATTGAATATATTTTAGAGAAGAATATTAAGAAAGCTCTTATTAATGAAGGATTTTATGAAGTTATAAATTTTCCTTTTGTAAACAACTCAAGCGAGACTTCAATAGAAGTTGTCAATCCGCTTGATTCTAATAAAAAGTATTTTAGAAGAAGTTTGCTTGATAATTTGACTGAAAATTTAGAATACAATGAGAAAAGACAAAAAGACTCAATAAAACTTTATGAGTTTTCAGATATATATACAAAAGATTCCAATTTAGATTTAACTAAGAAAAGAGTTCTCGGTTTAATTGTTTCAGGTCGAGAAGGCCATAATTATGAAGATTTCCAAAAAATTATGGATGAAAGTTATATTCGTAACCTATTAAATAAAATAGGTGTTGAAATTAAAGATGAGTATATAAGATTGATTACTAGAGAAAATATTAATATAAAACAAAAATCTCCAATCTATTTTGTTGAGATTAACCTAAAAGATTTTTCCTCACCAAAAGACTTGAATAGTGATAATAAATATAGTTTTGAAACAAAGAATTATGTACCAATATCTGAATATCCTTCTTCTTATAGGGATTTATCTTTTGCTGTTGATGATTTTGCAAAAATTAAATTAATCGATGACATTATTAAAAACACAGTTTTTAGCGATTTAAAAGAATTTTTCATCTTCGATTATTTTGTAAATAAAGATTCTGGAGTTGTTAAAATAGGATATAGATTTATATTTCAATCTAATGAGAAGACTCTTAAAGATTTGGATGTAGATAAACAGATTTTAAAAATTACAAATAAATCTCTTAAAATAGAAGGAATAACAATACCAGGCCTTAAGTAATGACAGTAAAAAAAATCGATATTATTAAAAATATAATTTCTGAAATAGGCTTAACACATAAAGATTCAAGAGATATTTTTGAGAAATTTACAGATTTAATTAAATCTGAGTCACGAAAAAAAGATATAAAGATTTCTAATTTTGGAACTTTTTCCTATGTTAGAACTCCAAAACGCATTGGCAGAGACCCCAAAACAAAAAAAACATATATAATTAGACCTAGAAAAAAATTAGCTTTACGGGCATCGAGCAAGGTTAAAAGGAGATTAAATTGAAAAGCAAAATATTAAAAAGTATATTATTTATCTTTCCATTAATTTTTAACATTCATCTTATTTCACAAGTGCGATCAGATGGCTTTGATGCAGATTATTTAGAAAGTCTTCCAGATGAAATAAGAGAAGATGTTCTTAAAGAAATAGATTCAGTGAAAAAAAATGAAAAAGAGAAATTTCCTAAAAGACCTTCATCTGAGCTATCAAATTTAGAAACCATTAAAGACTGGGAGAGATTTAAATTATTAGAACAAAATAAAGAGATGAGTGAAAGATACGGTATGCAGCTTTTTAGAAGTATGCAAACGTCTTTCATGCCAGTTAATGAACCAAATTTTGATGGATCATATCTTCTTAGCTATGGAGATGTCATAGAAATACAAATAATAAGTCAAAAAAGCCTTATATCCGATATTGAAATCAAAAGAGATGGATCTATCTCAATTAATAATATTGGAAAAGTTTTTATTGGTGGATTAACTTTAGATAATGCATCGAATCTTATAAAAAATAAAATAAAATCTTCAATAATTGGCTCACAAGTATTCGTATCCCTTAAGAATGTTCGAGATATTAAGGTTTTAATAACCGGTCATGCCTTATTTCCTGGCATATATACATTAAGCGGAGGATCTAATTTGCTCAATGCCTTGAATATGGCTGGCGGAATAAATGAAAAAGGTAGTTTTAGAAATATTGAGATAAAACGAGACGGCAAAACTATTCATAAAATTGATTTATATGATATGTTGCTATTTGGTAATCTTTCATATGATTCAAGGTTAAGGTCTGGAGATTCAATATATATTAATCCTGTAGGAAATCTTGCAAGGACATCTGGTGCATTTAATATCGAAGCTATATTTGAATTAACGAATGAAGAAACTTTAGAAGATTTATTGAAATATGCTGGAGGTGTGTCCAAGGATTTCTCAAATACAAATCTATCACTAAATAGAATTGACGATAGCTTATATAATGTTATTGAAATTGATATAGATAATCTCAATAGTTTTAAGATAAAGAACAATGATTCCTTGTATGCACAAAAAAGTTCATATGGAACAGTAGAAATAACCGGACAAGTAGCAAATCCAGGTAAATATTCAATTACAGGCAATGATACTATTTTATCAATCATTGATAGAGCGGGAGGTTATCTTCCGAATGCCTATCCTTATGGATCTTCTTTATTTACTGAGAAAGCTAAAAAATTAGAAGAAGCAAATTTCAAAATCTTCTACAATGAATTAATAAAGTATCTCGTATCAGCTGGTGGAAACTCAGGTGCACAACAAGCTACCGGCTTGCAACTTGCTCTACCCACCTTATTACTTGATATAAAGAATATTCAGTCAACCGGAAGAGTTCAAGTGGAGTTTGATACTACAAAAATAAGATCAGATTTAGCAAAAAATACATTTTTAAGTGATGGTGATAAAATTTCTATACCTAAGTTTGAGAATGTTGTTTATGTCTATGGATCAGTAATGACTCCCGGGGCATATCAATTTGAATCAGGATCCAATCCAAGTGAATATATTGCTAGGTCTGGAGGATTTTCAGAATATGCAGAACAATCCAATGCAGTATTAATAACTCCTAATGGAGAAAGTATTTTAATAGAAAAATCTGGATTGCTATTTAGAACCTTAGCAGGCAAGAGACTTGACGTATATCCAGGATCTTTAATATATGTCCCAAGAGAATTGGGAGGTGTAAGAGGAATATCTTTAACAAGTGCTTGGGCGCCTATTATAAGTTCGTTAGCACTTTCAATGGCTTCCTTGAATTCAATTAACGATTAGCAAACTAAAGAATATAAGAATATAAGAATATATGAAAACTAATTACCATAGTATATTAATGGTAATCATTATTATCTTTTCTAATTTATCTTTCTCAGATTACTTGGATTATATCTTTATAGATAGAGATCCAACATATAATTCTTTTGGACAAACTGGATTAATACAAACCCCAACAGCAGAAACACATGGACAAAACAGCATATACTTTACTTCTAATAAGAATGAGATATGGAAACTAGGTTCGATTACTGCAACTCCATTTGATTGGCTTGAGGCTAGTTACTTTTATCATAGACCTGATGATGTTTATTGGGGCTCTGCTATAGGCTTGTATCTAGATAAAGGCTTTAATGTAAAACTTTCATATCAGCCAGAGAATACAAGGCTTCCTTCTTTGGCCATTGGATTGGATGATTTTGCAGGCACGGGAAGGTTATCAAGGGAATATATAGTTTCAACATTTAATTTTGATTACTTTAAAACTACCCTTGGTATTGGCTGGGGAAAGTATGTGCCTTTTGGAAATGGCTCATCAAATCCACTATCAGTCTTATCAGATCGTTTTGATACTAGACCAACCACATCAGCAGATTTTGGAGTAGGAGGCAAACCTTCTTTTGATAAATGGTTTAGAGGAGATATTAGTTATTTCGGTGGTTTTGAGATATTTATTCCAAGAACAAAGGGCGCTAAACTAAAGGTAGAATTAGACCCATTTGATTATTTTGATTTTGCTTGCTGCGGTGAAGGACCATCATATCTTACTGCGGAACTGAGAAGCAAGGATTCAGATATAAATTATGGCCTAAGCTTTCCGATTAGAGATTTTGGTAATATTGATTTTTCATATATAAAAGGAAATACATGGAATTTAAGCCTTTCAATCGGATATAAATTTAATAAACAAAGAACAAAAAAAGAAACCTATAAACCTAAATTAATAAATTCAAATTATAATCAAAATCAGTTAGGAGAATTTTATCTAGATATATTAGAAAATCTAAATAGGAATAGACTCTATCTTCAAACGGCTGACGTACAACAAGAGAATAATAACCTTGTTCTATCAATATCGTCAGCAGATATAAGAGATCCTATTGCTTCTTCAAAAGCAGCAGCTGAAATAGCAATAGAAGTTGCAAAGTTTAATGATTTTAATTTTGATTATATAGATATAATGCATTTAGACCTTGGTGTTACAACAAATTCAATAAAATACAAGTCAGAAGACATAGAAGCATTCAATTCTAAATCTCTTGAATTAATAAAAAGAAGTACAGAAATATCATCACCAGCACCATATTCGTACAATGATCATGAATTTATTCCATCAATTAAGTTTCCTTTATACTTTTTTAGCTTTAATCCTGACATAAGGAGTCATGTGGGCTCACCTGAGCAATTTTTGTATAGCGGGTATGGCTTTAATTTTAATACAGAGATTCTATTCTCTAGAAATTTAGTATTAACAAATGTACTGGGGTATTCGATATCAGATAATTTTGATGAAAAGAGCTCCATACCAAACTCAGTGCTGCCTCATGTTAGAACTGAAATTGTAGATTATCTAAGAGGGGCAGATAAATTTATTACAACACTAAAATTAGAGTATTTTTGGTCTCCAAAAAAAAATATATACGCTAAGTTTAGTGCAGGATATTTTGAAACGATGTTTGGAGGTATAGGAAGTGAAATAATATATAAACCTTTTGAATCAAATTTAAGCGTTGGATATGAAATTTATAGAGTAAAAAGAAGATCATATGAAGGAGACTTTAAATTTCTTACAGAGCAGGCTACAAATAAAGAGTATGTCGTTACAACAGATCATTTAAATTTAAGCTACTATGAACCAAGGCTTAATATTTTAACAAAACTAAGTTTTGGGAATTATTTGGCTGGTGACTCTGGGTATACTTTAGATTTATCAAGAAAAATGCCTTCAGGACTTCAGATGGGTTTTTTCTTCACGAGAACTAATATATCAGCAGCTGTATTTGGTGAAGGTAGTTTTGATAAAGGCTTTTATTTTAAGATACCAAATGATTTATTTTTGAAGAAAAAATCAAGAGGAAGTACAAATTTTGCTCTAAGATCAATGACGAGAGATGGAGGACAAAAATTAATTAATGACAACGCATTAATTGACTCAATGAGGCTTCGTATGTCTACAAAACAAGAGGTAATAGATTGGTGGAAAAATGATTAAGTTTTTATACATTATACCGACATTATTTATTGCAATTTCATGCACATCAATTAATCCACAATCCTTGAAAGAGCTAGGAAATTTTTTTAAGCCTAATGAATCAATTCAAACAAAAATCTTAGAATTATCTGATGATGATGATTTAATGATTTATTCTTTTAATAATTCAAAATATGAAATTTTAAAACTAAGTTATCAAGCAAACTCTTTAAAAGAATGGAAGACTTCAAATGGTGAAATTTTTTATAAAGATTTTAGAGGTAAATTCATACAATCATATAACCAAGGAAACAATTTTCATATTATTTATAATGATGAATTTGAACAAAATTTATTTATTGATGGGTCAAAAATTAAAACTCAGATCAGCTTTGATAATCCAAAATCTGGACTTTTAGATATTTATTATGAGTATAAATTATTAAAAAAATATTCTATCAAATTAAATAATTTCGCAAATCAAGAGATTGGGGTTAATTTAATAGAAGAGACATTTAATGTACCAAAAATTTATTGGAGGGGCACAAATTATTATTGGATAAATGATGAATTGGGTGTCATAAAATCTAAGCAAATAATAAGTCCTAATAAGGATAAATTACATCTAGAAATAGTAAAAACAGCGAATTAATTCTAATTCGCTGTTTAAATTATAGTAAAAATTTAACTACCTGAAGTTGAGGATGAACTTGTAGTTGTAGTAGTTGAACTTGTTGTTGTAGTTGACGACGTTGTAGTCGTTGCGGCCGGAGTAGTAGTTGTAGTCGTAGTCGTTGCGGCCGGAGTAGTAGTTGTAGTCGTTGCGGCCGGAGTAGTAGTTGTTGTCGCAGCTGGAGTAGTTGTTGTAACTGGAGCCGGCGTTGGAGCTGGTGTTGGAGCTGGTGTTGGAGCTGGTGTTGGAGCTGGTGTTGGAGCTGGTGTTGGAGCTGGACTCGGAGTTGGTGTTGGAGCTGGAGCAGGTGCAGCAGCTTCACTACCATCATCAGATGCAGCAACTATAGCAGCAGCAGCAGCAACAGCAGCAGCAATAGCTCCAGGCGCTAAACCTGATGCCGCTCCTTTCTTCGCAGCTTCTTCTGCAGCTTTCTTCGCAGCTTCTTCTGCAGCTTCTTCTTGCGCTACAACATCAACAGCAAAAATACCATAGAAAAAACTAAATACCGTTCCCCATAAAACTTTAAATTTTGATTTTATAAACTTTGCCATAACACTTATCCTCTCTTATTTGGCTATATTTCGTTAATTAAAACATATATACACCGTGTTGGCCATAAAATATGTATTTTTTTCAACTGTTTTTTCCAACAAGACCACAAATTATATAATAATTTCTCTTTATTTTCATGTAAATTACTTACCTTTTATTATTATCTATCGTTTACCATGGTCGGGATGGCCGGATTTGAACCGACGACCACTACACCCCCAGTGTAGTGCGCTACCAGGCTGCGCTACATCCCGAAAAAAAATAATATATAATATTTTTATAACATATCTTAAACAAGAATTGACAAAATGAAGAGACTTTATTTTTTAATATTTTTATTATTTTTTTCAATAATTAAAGCTGAAAATTATGATCTAGAAACATCATCAGGAATAGCTATTGGATACTCTAAGAATGGAGTTACTTATTGGGATGATATTCCATATGCCCAACCTCCAGTTGGTAACTTGAGATGGAAAGCGCCCAGAGAGATCAAGTCTGATTCTGTTATAGAGTCAAAAGACAATAATTTTTGTATACAAAGAACATCTTCACTAGGTGGTTCTGCGCAATTTTCAGATAAAGATATTTCAGGAACAGAAGACTGCTTATATCTCGATATTTTTGCACCTTCAAATACATCAAATGAATTATTACCAATAATGTTTTGGATTCATGGGGGTGGAAATACCTCAGGTTTAAAAGACTTATATGATTTTAGTAAATTAGCAAAAAAGCATAATGTAATTGTAGTACGAATTAATTATAGACTAGGTCCATTTGGTTGGTTTACTCATCCAGCAATTCAAGATTTACATATCGGTTTAGATAGAACATCTAATTTTGGAACATTAGACATTATTGCTGCTTTAAAATGGGTAAAGGAAAATATTTCCTTATTTGGTGGTGATTCTCAGAACATCACAATATTTGGTGAATCTGCTGGAGGACATAATGTTTTATCTTTATTAGTCTCAAGTCAAGCAAAAGGATTATTCGATAAAGCTATTTCTATGTCGGGTTATACGACAACAATATCAACTAAAGATGCTTATAAACCTAAAAATGAATCTAATACTTCTAATTACTCTAGTTGGGAGGTTGTTAACAAGATTATAAAGAGAAAATCATATAAAAAAGAACAAAACAGTTATAGTAATGAAGAAATAAGGAATATTTTATACAGTCTCTCTGGTGAAGAATTCTATGAATTTTATTCAGAACGAGAGAATTATGAAGATATTCCTCTTCTTACCGCTGATAGTTATGTAATCCCTTCAGTTGGATTAAAAGCGGCACTTGCAGAAGAAAAATATCTTAATAATGTACCTACCATCATTGGCTCAAATCGAGATGAGGTTAAAATATGGCTTGCTTTCTCAGAATATTTAGTTGATGTTGATTATTCTCTAAGTGGTTCTTTGTTTAGTCTGCCCAAAGTAATAATAAAAGATGAGGCTGCTTATGAAGCATTCAGTTATTATAGAAGTGCCGCATGGAAAATTAGAGGCGTTGATGGACCGCTTAAATCAATGGCTTTAGCCGGAAATAAAAATTTATATTCTTATAGATTTGATTGGGATGATCAAAGGAAATTTATAATAGGTGATTTTAAGCAACTTTTTGGTGCTGCTCATGCCTTAGAAATCCCCTTGTTATTAGGTAATACACAGCTTGTGGGCGACCCACCAATATCAAATTTTATGTACCCTAGAGGTATTTCAAGATTCTATACATCTAGAAATATGATGAAATTTTGGACTAATTTTGCCAAATACGGAAAACCAGGAAAATCATCTAATAAAGTTGAATGGTCTCCATATCAAGCAAATATAGACAATGTACCCTCATTTATGATTCTGGATAAGAAAAAAAATCTTAAAATGAGTTCTGATAATAATACTTATGAATCTTTATCTGAAGAACTTTTTTTAGATGAAAGATTAAATGAAGAAGAAAAATGTGTAATTGCTCTTCAAATGTATACTTTTGTAGGCAATGATTTATATGATGAAAATATAGGAAAATATCCAGGCAATTGCGATAGACAGTCCTCTGAAAAGTTTATAAAAGATAATGCGAGTGTTATTGAGTACGATTAATTTTTTGATAGATCCTTTAATTTAAGCACTTCAATATCCTTTATTCTAATTAGATCGGCAACTCTTCTAACCAAACGCTCTTCACCTACATCTAATTTGCCATCAGCATAAGCTATCTTCCACATAAATTTTAATAGTGAATGTTTTTCTTCTTTTGAGTAATACTTATTAATATCTTCAATAAACTCATGAAATGAGATGCTATCTTTGCTATATATTTTTATTATTTCTAATATCTCAAGTTTATCTTTACCAACCTTTTCTGAAATTGATTCAATTTCTTCCATTAATAGAGATAATTCATCTTTAGTCACTTTGCCATCTGATCTAGCTATCTCATAAGCCAAAACTGCAGCTGTAAGCTCTATCTCAAAAGATGGTAGCTTCATATTTTGATTTACCTTTTTCTTTTTAAAAAAATTAAACATTTTCCCCTAATATTTTTTTACTAATTAAATAATAGAATAATGCAAAAATACAAAATACATAAAAAGAAACATATTCCTTGTTGGGGAAGTTAATTTCAAGAAAGTAACCCATACCCGCCAAAGCAAGAGCTAAAAAAATAAAGATAAGAAGAATTCTTTTTGGCTTTATTCCGGCATCAAGTAATTTATGATGTAAATGGTCTCTTCCTGGTCTAAAAGGCATCATTCCATTTAGAATCCTTGATGACATTACTGTTAAACAATCTAATAGTGGAATTGCAACTAACCACAAAGCCGTTACCGGGTTTATATAGCTAGAGTGATCCATATTCTGGCTATATTCAATACATATAAATGCAACAGAAAAACCTAACATGTTAGAGCCGGTATCACCAAGGAATACTCTTCTTTCTTTTCCAAGAAAACCAAGATTATAGGCCAAGAATCCTAGAATGGCCCCAATTGGAATTAATAACCCATATGAAAAATTTCCAAAAAAAGTAACAAACATAATTGGTATAAGAGCAAATGCTGCACATATACCATTAAGCCCATCAATCATGTTATAAGCATTCATAAGACCTACAACACAAAATACTGTAAATGGAATTGAAAAAATACCCAAATCAATAATACCAGCGCCAAATAAGTTACCTAAATTAGATAAGTTCTCTTGGCTAAGAACGATCATTAAGCAGACAATTGCTATTTGAAATAATATTCTAAAAGTTGCTTTAATTCCAAAGTAATCATCAAAAGCCATAAAGATCATAATAAGAAGAACGCATAAATATAAAGAAATTGAAAAATTATTTATACTTACTCTGTCCGAATCTATACTTATTGGTGAAAAGACATCAATTATATTCCCATCTTGATTTGATATTTCAACAACTTTACCAGCTTCAGAAATATAAAACTTTTCAATTCCATTGGGGAGTATTACTTTGAATCTATTGTTTTGTAATGGAATAATTTCAATAGTCTGATTATCTTCATTAATTGTTACTGATAATTTATTATTTTCAATATTATTATTTAATGATAAAGAGTAGTCTTTATCATTAACTTGAAAATTTTTAGATATTGAGCCATCGTTTAGAGCTGTATTTTCTAAGAAACCCTTATCATTAAAATCTACTAAATATTTAGCATCTGTTAAACCTGTAAGCAAGGACCCCGCAATTAAGATGCCAAAAAAAATACCCATACCGCCTGTTTGAGGCGTAGCTCTAAAATGGAATTTCCTACTCTTATCCGGAAGATCTATTAGAATTTTATATTTTTTAGCTACATTACGAAAAAAACCGTTAAAAGATATCGAAGCAAAAAAAGCTAAAAGTAAAATAGAAACTGCTAAGCTATTTGTCATATACTTATTTTATAATAATAACTTAAAACATTATAAGTAATTACTAGGGCATAACAATTTATGATTAAAAAAAATACATTATTGATTTTCTTATTTTTTACTATCTCTAATATATTTGCTACAAATATAGATAAGTTAAATCTTCCTAGAGGATTTGAGATTACCATTTATGCAAATGAACTTGCCTTGCCTAGACAAATTGCAGAATCTAAAAATGGTTATGTTTTTGTTGGATCTAAAGTTCAAAAAAGTGATAACGGTAAGATTTATGCTTTAATCGATAAAGATAAAGATGGTTATGCAGAAGAAAAGATAATAGTTGCAGAGGATCTTGATTATCCTACAGGTGTAAGTATCCATAATGGAAATTTGTATTTCTCAGAGTTAGATAAAATTTGGGTAATAGAAGATATAGAATCATGGTTAGATAGTAAATCAACATATTTGCCTGAAAGAAAACTAGTTACAGATAATTTGCCTTCTGAGACATGGCATGGATATAAATATATAGATTTTGGTCCTGATGATAATATTTATGTATCTGTTGGTGCGCCATGTAATATATGCACTGAACCACAAAAAAAAGATAACAGACTAGGCGCAATTCATAGATTTAGTAATGGTAAATTAACAACAATTGCACAAGGTGTAAGAAACAGCGTTGGTTTTGATTGGAGTCCAAGCAATAAAAAGTTATATTTTACTGATAATGGTAGAGATTGGTTAGGGGATGATTCTCCATCATGCGAATTAAACGTTGTTAATGAAGAGGGAAGTTTTTATGGTTTTCCATATAAACATGCTAAAAATATTATCGATCCTGAATTTGGTGCATTAATTCCCACTATTAAAAAAGATTTTGTAGACCCAATTGCTGAATTAGGTCCTCATGTAGCACCTCTTGGAATGGTTTTTTATGATAATAAAAAATTTCCTCAGAAATATGTAAATAGTATTTTTATTGCATTGCATGGATCCTGGAATAGAACTAAGAAGTCTGGTTATAAAATAATTTTTGTTAAATTAGATGAAGAAGGTAACTATATGTATCAAGAAGATTTCATAACAGGATGGCTTGTAAATGAAAATGCATGGGGGAGACCAGTCTCACCATTTATAATGAGCGATGGGTCAATGTTAATTTCAGATGATAAATCTAACGTTATTTATAGAGTTACTTATTCAGGCTAAATGGAAGTAGATAATTTAAATAAAGAATTAAAACTTGCCGTAAGGGCTGCAAAAGATGCTGGTACGTTCTTGATAGAAAATAAGAAAGAATTAAATTTATCAATTGATAGCGATCCAAAGGATACAAAGTTAAAAGCAGATATTTCATCTGAGGATTTAATTAAAGAAATTATTATTGCTAATTCAAACTATCCAATATTAGCAGAAGAGAGTGGCAAATCTTCAGATGACTTAGGAGACATCTTCTGGGTAATCGATCCATTGGATGGAACAGCAAATTTTAATAGAGATATTCCAATATGCTGTGTGTCTATTGGCTTAGTTAAAAAAATGAAACCATTATTAGGAGTCATATATGATTTTAATAATGATGATTTATATGAAGGAAATAATATAACAAATACCGCAACATTAAATCAAAAAGATATAAAGGTGTCAGACATTAGTGAAAAAAATAATGGGATTCTAATTACTGGACTTCCATTTAATACTGATTATTCAGATGAATCTTTAAGCGGACTTATAACTGATATGCAATCTTGGAAGAAAGTAAGAATGATTGGATCTGCTGCAATGGCTTCTTGTTACATAGCTTCTGGAAGAGCTGAGGTGTATAAAGAAAAAGGAATATATCTTTGGGATATTATAGCAGGAGCTTCAATCGTCCAGGCAGCTGGAGGCAAGGCTGAAATATTAAATATGAATGAGAGCTTTCAAGTAGATGCAGTTTTTTCTAATTCAAATATTTAAGATATTTTTTGTAGTTTAGATTTTATCTCTTCTGTATACTAATCATTGTTTTTATAGGGATATGGAGAATTTATGACTAAGTACTTAAGTGATTTAGAGATAGCCAATGCTGCTAATAAAAAACCTATCAGTGAAATTGCTAATTCAATAAATATTGATGAAAAAGATTTAATTCAGTATGGCAATGATAAAGCAAAATTATCATATGATTTTATTAATTCATTATCTAAAAAAGATAATGGAAAATTAATTTTAGTAACTGCTATTTCTCCAACTCCTGCTGGCGAGGGTAAGACAACCACCAGTGTAGGATTGGTTGATGGATTATGTCACATCGGCAAGAAAGCAATGATTTGTTTAAGAGAACCAAGTCTTGGTCCATGTTTTGGCATGAAAGGCGGTGCTGCTGGAGGTGGCTATGCTCAAGTAATACCTATGACTGATATTAATCTTCATTTTACTGGAGACTTTCATGCTATTGGAGCAGCACATAATTTATTATCCGCATTGATCGATAATCATATCCATTGGGATAATGAATTAAATATTGATCCTAGAAGAATAACTTGGAAAAGGGTTGTGGATATGAATGATAGATCATTAAGAGAAATAACCTGTGGATTGGGAGGCCTTGGAAATGGCATACCTCGTCAAAGCGGATACGATATTACTGTTGCGTCTGAAATTATGGCAGTTTTTTGTCTTGCATCCGATCTAGAAGATTTACAAAATAGAATAGGCAATATTGTTATTGGATATACTAAAGCTAATAAACCGGTAAGAGCCAAAGAGTTAAATGCCGATGGCGCAGTTACAGCATTATTAAAAGATGCATTTCAACCAAATTTAGTACAAACTTTAGAAAATAATCCTGCCTTTATGCATGGAGGACCATTTGCAAATATTGCTCATGGATGCAATTCAGTTACATCAACAAAAACAGCTTTGAAACTTGCAGACTATGTTGTCACCGAAGCAGGATTTGGCGCAGACCTTGGTGCTGAAAAATTTTTTGATATTAAATGCAGAAAATCAGGACTTAAACCAGATGCAGTAGTATTAGTTGCAACAACGAAAGCGTTAAAAATGCATGGCGGCGTTCAAAAAAGTGAATTAAATAAGGAAAATGTGGAAGCAGTTATAAAAGGTTGTCAAAATCTTGGTAAACATATAGAAAATATTGGTAAATTTGGTGTTCCAGTAGTTGTAGGTATAAATGATTATGTTACTGATACTGAAAATGAGCACAAAGAAATAATTGATTTCTGCAAGAAAA
>MDSV01221914.1_pt1 | contig 42528 bp, 38 predicted proteins | sample 810851 | NCBI WGS metagenome assembly MDSV01 (sample SAMN05326640, study PRJNA326480) | marine metagenome | isolation source: seawater | place: Atlantic Ocean: North East | collected 2012
ACAATGTATTTTGTAAAACAGGCTGGAGATAGTACTCTTTTTTACAGATCTGATGATGGAGGAAATACACTTACAAACTTTACAAATGGATGGCCTAATCCTGGAACTGGAGATGAGCAAGGAAGAACAGAAATTGCCGTTAGCCCTGAATCACCAGATAAAATTGTTGCCCTTGCAACAGGTCATGCAAATGGAGGAAGTGGGTTATATGGAGTATATATTAGTTATGATAAAGGAGAAAATTGGACTTTTCAATGTTGTGGACCTCAGCCTGCAGGTCCGCCAGATTCAGTAAATATAAATATGATGGGCTGGCAACCTGATGGGTCAGATGATGGAGGGCAATATTATTATGATTTAGCCTTAGCAGTAAACCCAACAAATGCCGACATTATTCATGTCGGAGGTGTAAACCACTGGATTTCATTTGATAATGGACTTTCTTTTACTTGCCCTGCTAAATGGAGTCAACCACATAAAAAAGGGTATGTTCATGCTGATATCCATGACATCAACTACTTTGGGAATGATCTGTGGTTTGCATGTGATGGAGGTGTTTTTTATTCAGATAATTCAGGAGATAGCATCTATAAAAAACAATACGGAATCGCAGGGACTGATTTTTGGGGTTTTGGTGCAGGTTTTAAGGACGGAGAAATAATGTTAGGAGGAACTTACCATAACGGAACAATGCTTAAAGATGGTAGCACGTATATAAATGATTGGCTATGTACTGATGGTGGTGATGGGATAAGAGGCTTTGTAAATTTTGGAAATCCAAGAGTTGCTTATAGTGACTATGGTGGAAAGGTGCTTTCAGGAGATAGGACAATTGAAATTTCAACATTTTCTTTAGCTAGAAAACCAAATGCATCCTATATAACAGGAGAATCTTCACAAATGGAATTTGACCCAAGGTGTTATAATTGGAACTATATTGGAGAAGATACAACTCTTTGGCTATCAAAAGATAATGGAGCGAATTATTCTCCTATTCATCATTTTGATCATAAGGTAACTTCAGTGGAAGTTTCTTGGAGCAATCCAGACGTTATCTATGTGGCTACTTGGCCATCATGGTGGGGGACTAAACATATTTACAGATCATCAGATGCTGGAAATACTTGGGTTGAAATTACACCAACTAATATAAATGGTCAAGATTGGATTCCATATGACATAACAGTAAGTAGTTTTGACGAGAATACACTTTGGATTGCAAGAACAAGTATGTATGGTGGAGTACAAGATGCTCAAGGATATGAGGTTTTTAAATCAGTAGATGGAGGGCAAAACTGGATAAATTGGAGCACACCAACGCTTGACAATATAAATGCTACCAATATTGAACATCAAAGAGGAGGGAATGGAGTGTATATAGGAACTCGGGAGTCTGTTTACTACAGAAATAATTCTATGGCTGATTGGGATATTTATGATTCTAATTTACCTAAAAATACATATTCAACACAGCTAATTCCTTATTATCGCGAAGGGCTTTTACAAAATGGAACCAACAGGAGTGCTTATGAGATTGATTTTTATGAGAACACACCTCCATCAGCACAGATAGCAGCAGATAGATTAGAAATTAATTGCATGAATGATACTGTAAAGTTTATTGATCATTCAGCTTTAAGATTAAGCAGTGCTTCTTGGCAATGGTCTTTCCCTGGAGGAACGCCTAGCACCTCAACTTTGGAGGACCCAGTTGTTGTTTATCCTCAACCTGGGACTTATGATGTAAGTTTAACTGTTACTGATGCATTTGGATCAAGCTCACAATCTTATACTGATTTTATTCACTATACTGATTCCGTATCTTTAATAACAAATACAAACAATTTCGTTCAAGATTTTGAAAATAGCAACTTCCCTCCTACAGCTTGGGAGCTAGAATCATCATCTTTTAGTTGGCTTTCTACTGTTGTTGATTTTGGAATAGATTGTCTGCCAACAACTGCTACTTATGTTAATCATTACTGGATAGAATATCCTGGTGAAGAGGCGTATTTAATTAGTAACAAGGTATCCTTAGGTAATGGCGTAAGTGCTCAAAATTGGCTAACTTATGACTATGCATATTCCGGATATGCAAGTGGTTATGATGATGGATTACGAATTGATATCTCTACTGATTGCGGTAGTACTTGGGATTCTATTTATGGAGCTATCGGTCCTGACTTACAAACTGTTCCTTATGAAGGAAGTGCTTGGTCTCCTACTTGTGGAAGCTGGGCAAGTGATAGTATCAATTTAAGTACTTGGGGTTTAAATGGAGATACTATTATGGTTCGTTTTGTTGCTATTAATGATTATGGAAATCATTTTTATCTTGACAATGTAAACATTAATGGCCAAAATATCATCATTGGGCTTGATGATAAAATTAAAGAGTTCAACACCTCAATTTACCCTAACCCGACTAAAGAACTTTTTAATATCAGAACTGATGCTAATGAATTAGAAGTTGAGATCTCTAATTTAATGGGAGAGATTATAGTGACTACAACAATTAGAAATGGATTACAGAAAATTAGCCTAGCTAATCAGGCAAAAGGAATCTATCTTGTGAAACTAAGAAATGGGCACAATACCGAACAAAGAAAAATAATAGTGCAATAGGAAATTATGTGTGAATCACTTCATCATATGCATCAGCAACTGCTTCCATCACAGCTTCACTCATAGTTGGATGAGGATGAACTGCCTTTAATACTTCCTGCCCTGTAGTCTCTAATTTTCTGGCTACAACAGCCTCCGCAATCATTTCAGTTACATTATATCCAATCATATGACATCCAAGCCATTCGCCATATTTAGCATCAAAAATCACCTTCACGAAACCATCCTTATGACCAGCAGCAGAAGCTTTCCCAGAAGCCGAGAAGGGGAATTTTCCTACTTTAATATCATAACCTGCTTCTTTTGCCGCGATCTCAGTCAGTCCAACTGAGGCAATCTCTGGGCTTGCGTAAGTACAACCAGGAATATTACCATAATCAATCGGATCGGGACTGTGCCCAGCAATCTTCTCTACACATGTAATACCTTCAGCAGATGCTACATGCGCAAGAGCCTGATTTGCTAGAACATCTCCAATAGCATAATAACCGTCTACGTTTGTTTTATAATAATCATCAACAAGTATCTTGCCTTTATCTGTTTTAATACCTACTTCCTCTAAACCGATATTTTCAATATTTGCTACAATTCCAACTGCTGAAAGAACTATATCGCAATCAATAACTTCTTCACCAGATTTTGTCTTCACAATAACTTTACAGCCTTTACCAGATGTGTCAACCTTTTCAACTGAAGCATTAGTCATTATCTTAATACCTGATTTTTTAAATGATCTTTGTAGTTGTTTAGAAACATCAACATCCTCTACAGGAACAATATTAGACATAAACTCTACAATAGTAACATCACATCCCATAGCATTATAAAAATAGGCAAACTCAACACCAATAGCACCTGAGCCTACAATTACCATCTTTTTAGGTGTACTAGGTAAAACGAGAGCATCTCTATAACCAATTATTTTCTTTCCATCTTGAGGCAGATTAGGTAATTCTCTAGATCTAGCTCCAGTCGCTATAATGATATTTTTAGCACTATAATCTGATAATTTTCCATCAGAGGTGACACTTACCTTATTTCCTGCTTTAACCTTGCCAAAACCATTAATAACCTCAATCTTATTCTTTTTCATTAAGTAGGCAATACCCTTACTCATTCCATCTGCAACATCACGACTTCTCTTAATAATTGCAGAAAAATCAGCATTTACATCCCCTACAGTTATTCCATAATCATTAGCATGATTAATATATTCAAAAACCTGTGCAGATTTCAAAAGAGCTTTAGTAGGAATACATCCCCAATTTAAACAAACTCCCCCAAGACTTTCCTTTTCTACTACAGCTACTTTTAAGCCTAATTGAGAAGCTCTAATAGCAGCCACATAACCCCCAGGACCTGTTCCCAACACAATAACATCATAGTTCATATTACTATCTTTTTTAATTTGTATTTCAGTTTACAATATTACTTAAAACATATTACACAATGTATTACTAATAAAGTTTTTTTACTCAATTATATTTACTTAAGGATAGAATTAAAATATCAACACATATAATGCTAATTTAAAACATTAACTGGTTATAAATAATCTAGTATAGCTGTTATAAAAACAACCAATAAACCTCAAAATTTGTAAGTTTGCAACTTAATCTTTATAAATGATCAATTACCATATAAGCTTTAAGAATCCTCATAGACATTTTGTAGATTTTGAATTTTCTACAAATACTAATGGCGCTAGCAAAATGAAATTCCAGCTCCCTGCATGGAGGCCAGGAAGATATGAATTAGCAGACTTTGCCCAAAATATCCAAAAATGGGGAGCATTTGATGAAAATAGCAACCCTTTATTCTTTAAAAAAATAACTAAAGACTTATGGGAAGTAGATACTGAGAATGTTATGGAAGTTACAATTGTATATAACTTTTATGCCAATCAACTAGATGCTGGTGCTTGTTATTTAGATGAACATCAACTTTATTTAAATCCTGTCAATTGTATGTTTTACATTGTTGACAGAATGGAAGAATATTATACATTAAACTTAGATATTCCAAAAAATTATAAGATTGCATCTTCATTGCAAAAGAGTGGGAATACTTTATCTGTTAAAGGATATGACTTACTAGCTGAGTCTCCAATAATTTGTTCAGACTCACTACAGCATGGAGTATATGAAGTTAATGGCATCACTTTTAATCTATGGTTTCAGGGAGAGTGCAAACCAGATTGGAAAAAACTTAAAAAAGATTTCACTGCATTTACTAACAGCCAGATAAATAAATTTGGCGGGTTTCCCGTTGATGAATACCATTATTTCTTTCAAATTACACCTTATAAAAGCTATCATGGAGTGGAACACACTAAAAATACAGTGTTACTTTTAGGCCCTGGCAGTGAAATTATGAACAAAAGATATGAAGATCTACTTGGTGTTTGTTCTCATGAACTATATCATACATGGAATATAAAAGCTATTAGGCCCATTGAAATGTATCCTTATAATTACACCCGTGAGAATTACTTTAGAACTGGATTTGTAGCAGAGGGGGTCACTACTTACATGGGGGATCTAATGCTATACAACTCGAATGTATTTAATTGGGAAGAGTTTGTAAAAACTCAGAATCAAAACTTAGAGAGACATTTAATGAATTATGGCAGATATAATTTATCTGTAGCAGATAGTGGTTTTGATAATTGGCTTGATGGCTACAAACTAGGATCTCCAGATAGGAAAACATCAATTTATCCTGATGCAGCTTTATGTATGCTAATGATAGATCTTGAAATCATTAAAAATACAGAGGGGATAAATAGTTTGCACTGCGTGATGAAAGAACTTTATGAAGATTTCGCACTTAAAGATAGAGGCTATTCAGAAGATGATTTTAGAGAGATCTGTGTAAAATTTGGTGGCTTAAAAGTAGCTGAAATCTTTGAAAATCATATCTATGGAACAGATAATTATATTCCTTCACTTAAACGGTCTTTAGATGTTGTAGGATTAGAATTAAAAGAGAGGGATAACCCTAATCTTTCAGCACAGTATTTTGGCTTTGTTGCAGCCAAGGAAAATGGCAAGATTATTGTAAAGAAAGTTGAACCAAACTCAATAGCAGATAAACATAAAATAGCTCCAGAAGATGAAATCACCAAACTAAACAATAAATTAATAAAAGGTACATTATCTGATGTTTTAAAAGAATGTGAAAAAGAAGTTTTATGTACTGTAAAAAAGAAATTCTCTGAAAAAGAGTTAACTTTATCAATTGAAAATCATTATAAGCTTCTGGAAATGGTTAAAAAAGATAACGTGTCAAATAAACAATTAACTTTTAGAAAAGTATGGTGCAATAATTAAAATGAAGAAGATAAAAATGTATAAAGGGAAAAAGTACAGCATCTGCTCTTGTGGATTGAGTAAACTCCTCCCCTTTTGTGATAATGAACATAGAGCATATAATCAGGAAAATAAAACAAACTATAAATCTGTAAAGATTACAGCAGAACAAACAACAGTGATAAATATAAATTCATCTACATGGAAATAAAGAAACCAATTCTAGCTATAGAATGAATAATGAAGTTGATATAAAAGATAAACGATTTGAAATATTCATTTCAGAAGATGAAATTACATCTATAGTAACGGATGTTTCCAATAGAATTAATAACAGTGGAATAAAGGATCCTGTTTTTATTGCTGTACTAAACGGATCCTTTATTTTTGCTGCAGATATAATGAGAAAGATTATTATTCCGAATACTGAGATTTCTTTCATTAAACTCTCTTCATATTCTGGAACTAAAACTACAGGTAGTGTCCAAAAACTAATTGGACTAAGACAAAATATAAGAAATAGAAACATCGTAATTCTTGAAGATATAGTTGACACTGGAATTACATTAGAAAAAATAATTTTATTACTAAAGAAAGAAAATGTCGCAGATATAAAAATAGCCACATTACTATTTAAACCTGATGCTTATACGAAAGAAATCCCTATTGATTTCATCGGTAAATCCATTGCCAATGACTTTGTTGTTGGATATGGATTAGATTATGATGAAATTGGTCGTAATTTGTCACATATTTATAAACTTAAAGAATAAGAGATGCTAAATTTAGTATTATTTGGTCCTCCAGGAGCTGGTAAAGGGACACAATCCAACTTATTAATTGAAAAATATAATCTAGTACATCTATCAACTGGAGATTTACTAAGAGGAGAAATCACTTCTGGAACCCAATTAGGACTAGAAGCAAAAGCCATAATGGATAAAGGGGATTTGGTCTCAGATGAAATTGTTATTGGCATGATATCATCTAAACTAGATAACAACCCAAATGCAAACGGATTTATCTTTGATGGGTTCCCAAGAACAGCAGCACAAGCTACTGCTTTAGATAACCTTTTATCTGAGAAAGGAACATCAATCTCTGCCATGCTTTCATTACAAGTAGAAGATGATGAACTCATTAAAAGGCTACTTGAAAGAGGAAAAGATTCAGGAAGAGAGGATGATAAAGATGAAAATATCATTACTAATAGAATTAATGAATACAATAATAAAACCGCTCCTCTTAAGGAGTTTTACTCAAAGCAGAACAAACTTTCAGAAGTTGAGGGGGAAGGATCTGTCAAAGAAATTGCTATAAAATTAAACACTGTTATCGATAATCTTTAGATGAAAGTAAAAAACTCGAATTTTGTTGACTATGTAAAAATATTTTGCCGCTCTGGAAAAGGAGGGGCAGGCTCAGCTCATTTCAGAAGAGATAAAACTACTGCTAAAGGTGGTCCTGATGGAGGAGATGGAGGGCAAGGTGGAAGTATTATAATAAAAGGGAATAAACAAATGTGGACCTTGCTACACCTAAAATATCAAAAACATATTTTTGCTGAACATGGTGGATGGGGAAGCGAAAGTAATAGCTCAGGAAAAGATGGTGCAAATAGTTATATTGATGTTCCTCTAGGCACTACAGCAAAGGATTCAGAAACTGGAAAAATGCTTTTTGAAGTTACAGAAGATGAAGAAGAATTTATTCTGGTCAAAGGAGGGATGGGAGGAAGAGGAAATTCACATTTCAAATCACCTACAAATCAAGCTCCACGCTATGCACAACCAGGTCAAGATGTAGTAGAAGGCTGGTTTGTTTTGGAATTAAAAATACTTGCCGACATTGGTCTAGTTGGATTTCCTAATGCTGGAAAGTCTACTTTACTTTCGGTTGTTTCAGCAGCCAAACCAGAAATCGCAAACTATCCGTTCACTACATTAGTACCTAATTTAGGTATTGTTTCTTATCGTGACCATAGATCCTTTATTATGGCAGATATTCCTGGAATTATTGAAGGCGCAGCCGAAGGTAAAGGATTAGGGTTACGATTTTTACGCCATATTGAAAGAAACTCGACGCTGCTTTTCATGGTTCCAGCAGATGCAGATGACATTAATAAAGAATACAATATACTTTTAAGAGAACTAAAAAAATACAATCCAGAATTATTAGACAAAGACAGAATTTTAGCAATTAGCAAATCTGACATGTTAGATGAAGAGCTCAAAACAGAAATTTCTAAAGAGCTTCCTAAAGATCTACCTTCTCTTTTTATCTCCTCAGTTGCTCAACAAGGACTTACAGAATTAAAAGATTTAATCTGGAAACAACTTAATCACTAATGGAAAATCTGCAAAAAATAGATGAATATCTCTTTAGATTAATCAACTCGACAGGCTGGCAGAAGATGGATGAAGTGATGATATTGATTTCATCAAAATGGTTCTGGATTCCCCTGTATATTTTTATACTTTACACGCTATATAAAACGTTTCAAAAGGATTTCTTTAAGGTCTTATTCTCTCTAGGAATATTAATCTTTCTTGCAGATTTTGGTTCTGTTCAATTATTTAAAGAAATATTTCAACGAGCAAGACCATGCCACTTATTAGAAGGGATTAGAGTTGTTGATGGTTGTGGAGGTCCATTTGGCTTTGTTTCTTCACATGCAGCAAACTCTTTTTCAATTGCCTTTTTTATTTCTCTTTTACTAAGGAAATATTGGTGGTTTGTAAATTTGTTTTCTTGGGCCGTTCTTATTGGCTTCAGTAGAATCTATTTAGGAGTCCATTATCCTTTTGATATTTTGGGTGGTATGTTTTGGGGACTATTTGTAAGTTTGCTTGCCTATTATATTTATAAAATGAAAATTAAAAACATTGATTTCGTGTGGCTATTATGGGTATCCTTAGTATGTATTTGGAACTTTGGATGGCCAGATGTCCCTCCAATTGCAGATGTGATTGTTGCCATTATTTTATCATTTGTTGTTGTATTTATTAAAAAAAGAAAAAAATGAAAAAACTACTAATTTTATTAATTATATCATTTACAACTACAGCATCATTTGCTCAGAAAAAACCAAAACTTGTAGTTGGCATTGTGGTAGATCAAATGCGTTACGATTACATATACCGTTTTTGGGATGATTTATCTGATGATGGTTTTAAAAAACTGATTAATGAAGGTCACTTCTTCCGTAATTGTCAATTTGGTTATGTCCCTACTTACACGGGTCCTGGACATGCCTCTATTTATACTGGAACAACCCCATCAGTACATGGAATAGTTGCTAACGATTGGTATGATAAAAATTCTGGAAAACACATTTATTGTGCAGGAGATGGAGATATGCATACTATCTGTAATTGCGAAGAAAACAATATAGATGTGCAATCTGAAGATGGAAAAATGTCACCTCAACATATGCTAACTACAACATTTGCAGATGAGCTAAAGCTATTTTATGAAAACAGCAAAGTCTATGGAGTGTCACTAAAAGATAGAGGTGCTATCCTACCAGCAGGACATAGTGCAAATGGAGCATATTGGATGGATAGTGAAGGAAAATGGATTACATCTTCTTTTTATATGCAAGCGCTTCCAGATTATATTCAAAAAATAAATGAAACTAATCCAGCGCACAACTATCTCAAAGGAAAGTGGGAAGTAAAAGATAAATTCAGTCATAATCTACTTACGAAGTATAATCTTAAAGGAGGAAGTGCTATAAAAAACACTCCTTTTGGAAATACTATTTTAAAAGATTTGGCTCTTGAGATTCTAGAAAAAGAATCCTTAGGCCAAAGCAAAGCTACCGATGTACTGACAATTTCTTTTTCTTCTACTGATTATATTGGCCATGAGTTTGGCCCTCATGCTCCTGAAATAAAAGACACCTATATCCGTTTAGATAAAGATATAGCAGAAATTTTAAAAACAATTAATAATAACATTGGCTTCGATAATACTGTACTGTTTATCACTGCAGATCACGGAGTGGTTTCTGAACCTTCAGAACTTATAGAAAGAAATATACCAGCTGGATATTTCGATCAGCAAGAAATGATGACAGATTTATTGGAACATTTATTAGATATATATGATTTGCCAACACTTAGAGTTGATGCTAGCCAATATATTCTAAACTATTCAAACAATAATTTATTCCTTAACCATGAATATATTTTAACTAACTTAGATATAAGTATAGAGGAGATTCAAAGAGAATGTGCGGATTTTTTACTAAAATATGAGTGGGTCAAAAACACCTATACAGCAACTCAATTACATGAGAATGAATACTCAAACTCATTTCATTCCTTAATACAAAGAGGCTATAATCAGAAAAGGTCTGGAGATGTAATTGTAAGTCTACAGACTGGTTGGTTGAAATCTCACTGGGAAAGTGGAGGAACTACTCATGGCTCCTCATATAGCTATGATACACACGTTCCCCTAATCTTTTGGGGAGGAAAAATTCCTGCAGGAAAAACTGATAGAAAAGTAAATATTCGAGACATTGCACCAACAATTTCCACTATTTTAGGAACCGCATACCCTAATGGGTGTACAGGCAACCCTTTGCCAGAAATTACTGAGTGAAGAAGATAGTTTCATCTAATTATTCTATATGGATTGGGGAAAATTCCCTTTCCAAATTGAATGTTAAATCATATTCCAAAGTTGCAATCTTAGTAGATGAAAACACTAAAAAAGATTGCTTACATAAGCTTCCAAATATAGAGAAACTAATAATTATTGAAATACCATCAGGAGAGAGAAACAAAAATATTACTACTTGCAATATTATATGGGAAGAACTTACCAATAATGAATTTGATAGAGATTCAATACTAATAAATTTGGGTGGTGGAGTAATTGGAGACATAGGAGGATTCTGTGCTAGTACTTACAAAAGAGGAATTGATTTTATTCATATTCCAACAACTTTACTTGCAATGGTAGATGCCTCAATTGGTGGAAAGTTAGCAGTTGACTTTAACAATCTTAAAAATCATATTGGATTATTTTCCAATCCTAAATCAGTGATTATAGATCCTAATTTCTTAGATACTTTAACAGAAAATCAATTAATATCAGGATTCGCAGAAGTAGTAAAACATGCACTAATATCAGATAAAAACTTATGGGAAACCATAAAAGAAACTCCTTTTAAGAAATTAGCATGGGTAAAAATCATCACTATCTCAGCTGAACTAAAAAACAGGATTATACTAAATGATCCTAAAGAAAAAGGAGAACGAAAAAAATTAAATTTTGGACATACTTTTGGGCATGCTATTGAAAGCTATTATCTAGAGAAAGGAACCCCTATCTTACATGGAGAAGGGATTTTTATGGGGATGATTCTAGAAACTGAAATTTCAATTCTATCAAATTCAGAAAAGAATGAGATCAAAAATTATATCCTTAGTAACTTCGGACTACCTTACACTCCTCCCAAGGCGGAACTTTTAAAGTTCCTGAAAAACGATAAAAAAAATAAATCTAAAAAAATTAATTTTTCCTTATTAAATGGTATTGGAAAATGTACAATAGACAATCTGCTTACTGAAAATGAATTGTAAAATCTCACATCCTACAAAAATTATAAATTGTGAAATTGATTTACCCTCATCAAAAAGCATATCTAACCGTCTACTCATTATCAAGGCTCTATGCAAAGATAACTTCGAAATTAAAAATCTATCAAACTCAGATGATACAAAAACCCTACTTGAAGCCTTAAACTTATCGAAAAAATTTATTAATATAAATGATGCAGGGACCTCTTTCCGTTTTTTAACTGCATTTCTATGTTTACAACAAGACAAAGAATTTATCCTAACTGGATCAGAAAGATTAAAAGAAAGGCCTATAAAAGATTTGGTAAATGTGCTACAAAAAATGGGGGCTGAAATTGAATATCTGGATAAAGAGGGGTTTGCTCCATTAAGAATATTAGGAGGAGAATTAGAAGGTGGTTGCATTCAAGTTGATGGAGGAATAAGTTCACAATTTATTAGTGCTATTTTGCTAATTGCTCCTACTCTTTATAATGGAATTAAACTAAAAATTACTGAAAACTTAGTTTCAAAACCTTATATATTAATGACATTAGAATTAATGAGCGAATTTGGAATCAAGTGGACATGGATTGGAGATATTATCACAATCAGAAAGCAAACCTACATAGCAAAAAAATACTATGTAGAATCAGACTGGTCCTCCGCATCTTTTTGGCTCCAGATTGCAGGATTATCAGAAGAATGCAATATAAAATTAAATGGTCTAGAAGAAACCTCTATACAAGGAGACAAAAAAGTTATAGATCTTTTTGAAAGTCTCGGAGTATTATCAACTTTTGAGAATAAGTCATTACTCTTAACAAAAAATGAGGATAAATCTTTTCCTAAAAAAATTAATTTAATTGAAACCCCAGATCTATATCAACCTCTAAAATGTACTCTATATGCAAAGAATATAATTACTGAAATCTTGGGATTACAAACTTTAAAGAACAAAGAAAGCAATAGAGTTGTTGCGGTAAATAAAGAACTTGAAAAGTTAGACTCTAACAGGATAATTAGGACGCATAAAGATCACCGAATGGCGATGAGCTTTGCTTCACTATGCCTTAAATTTGGGGAGTTACAGATAAATAATGTAGAAGTTGTAAATAAATCTTATCCAAATTTCTGGAATGATCTAATCAAAGGAGGATTTATAATATCTCCATTATCTGACTAAGACAAGAAATCTCAAAATTTATTTTCTCATTATGCCATTTCTTCTCTGGGTTAAAATATATCCCATCAATTCCAGCGTTTTGGCAAGCTAAAATATCTACAAATAGATTATCGCCAATATAAACACTCTCTATATCTTTTGCATTTGCTAAATCTAAAGCATGCCCAAAAATCTTAGGGTTTGGTTTTTTAAAACCTGTCTTTTCAGATGTGATGATTTGATTAAAATAAGGTGTCAAATTTGAGTGTTTTAATTTTATATGTTGAGTCTTATCAAACCCATTTGTAATAATATGTAAGGTGTATTTCTGCTTAAGGTAATCTAACATCTCAAGAGCATATGGAAATAATCTGTCTTTCCTCGGGCAAACCTCAATATAATCTTCTCCAATATCTTCAGATAATTTAAAATCATTAATCCCAAATTCTGAAAGAGCACTTTGAAATCTCTCTCTTCTTAAATCTTTCTGAGAAATTTTATCTATTTTATATAGATCCCATAATCTTGCATTATGAATTTTATATATCTTAATAAATTCTTCGTAATCAGAGATCCCTTTCTTATGTAAATCGTAATTATCACAAATATCTAATAGAGCCTCATGAGAATTAGTCTCAAAATCCCATAGAGTCCTGTCTAAATCAAAGAAAACATGGCGATATCCCATCTATTTTTTTTCTCCAAATGCTAAATCACCAGCATCTCCCAATCCAGGAACAATGTAGGACTGTGAGGTCATCTCAGAATCCTCAGCCCCAACCCATAAAGTCCAATTCTTGACCGGAGAATTTTCTTTCAAATACTGAATACCCTCAGAGCTAGCAATAACACCAACAATATGTATATGTTTTGGTTTTCCTTTACTTAAAATAGCCTCCATTGCCATAATCATAGAAGCGCCACTTGCTATCATAGGATCACAAAGTATTAGTGTTTTACCATTTAAATCAGGAGATGACATATACTCAATCTTTATCTCAAATTTACCTCCTTTTTTATGTTTTCTGTAAGCAGAGATAAAAGCACTATCGGAATTATCAAAATAATTTAAGAACCCTTGATGAAGAGGAAGGCCTGCTCTAAGTATTGTTGCAAGAACAGGCTTCTCAATCATCAAATTTTCTGTAGAGATTCCTAGTGGAGTAATAATGTCTTTAGCTTCATACTCTATCTCCTTACTAATCTCATATGCAAAAACTTCTCCAATTCTTTCAATATTTCTTCTAAAGCGCATCGAATCATTCTGAACCTTTACATCTCTTGTCTCACTAATAAAATGCGAAAATATTGTGTTCTGATCTCCTAAATTAATTGTTTTCATAATTATAATCCTATTCTAATGATTCATTACTCTACTATAAATGGAACAAATATAAAAAAAGGGCCAATCATTTGATTAGCCCTCTTTATTAGTTATTATATCTTTATTAAGATAATGCATTTACATACTTAGTTAACTTTGATTTGATGTTTGCAACCTTATTCTTATGAAGAATATTAGTCTTTGTTAGTTTATCTAACATCGCCGAAACTTTTGGCAACATTGCATTTGCTTCTTTCTTATCGGTAGTCTTTTTTAAGTCTCTAACTGCATTTCTAGCAGTTTTATGCTTATACTTATTCAACAATCTTCTCGTTTCTGTCTGTTTAATTCTTTTCAGTGCTGACTTATGATTTGCCATATTTATTTCTTTTTAAGTACCCCGACGGGGAATCGAACCCCGGTTACCAGGATGAAAACCTGGCGTCCTAACCACTAGACGACCGGGGCCTGAGTGTTCTCAAAATTGAGTTTGCAAATTTATACTTTTTTTTAATCTTACAAAAAAATTACTCACTATTTGTTTCATGTGAAAATTTATACCCTAATCGTTTAGATGTTTTTAACTTATGATTACTATTCATTTGTAATATTTCATTAATAGAAACTAATCTAACATCATTAAAATCTGGAGTTTCTAAATCAAAGTTTAATGAATACTGTATTGCGGCATTAATTATATTGTCAATCTGTACTTTATCAATTTTTTGTATTGTAAAATCATTAAATAAAAAACCTAATTCCTTATCTCCTTCAACAAAGAAATGAGAGTCCATATTAATAAATATTCTTGCAATTAAAAAACCAGCATCATTTAATCTATTATATTTTAATGAATCTGATAAAAAATTATAAATATTTATTATACCACAATATGATCTCATCTTATCCTGCTTTACGTACGAGGTCTTATAAATTTGATGAGAAGATTTAAAATCAAAAATATTTGTATGCATGTGAAAAATTAGTGTCTCACCGGCAAATTTCAATTTTGCATCAAAATTACCAGAATCTTCATATGACACATCAATATCAGGATTAGCTACCTCATTATTTAGCTTAATCGCTTTATCTGCTAATATCTTTTGAATATCAGTAAAAATTCTTTTAGTTATTTTATATACTTTCTGTTTTGTACTAGATTTATCTACTAGTAATTTAAGAATATCTATTTCTGAATCCATATTAATAGTTTTTAGCAAATAATACTCGCATTTTTGAAGGCTTTTGAGTAAATAAACACACTCCAGATTCTTCATTAATATGCATAGGAATACATCTTATTGTTGCTTTTGTTTGTTGTTTAATTAACTCCTCAGTTTCTGAAGTGCCATCCCAGTGAGCATAAACAAATCCTCCTTTGTTAATCAATTCAATAAAATCCTCTTTAGAATCTGCAATGAAAGTATTTTTTTTTCGAAAGTCAAGTGCCTTAATATATAAATTTTCTTGTATATCATGAAGTATTTTTTTCACTCTCTCTTCAATTCCAGAAACATTAAAAGTCTCCTTTTTTAATATATCTCTTCTAAAAACCTCAACAGTACCCTCATTTAAATCACGAATACCTAAAGCTAAACGTAATGGTACGCCCTTTAGTTCATATTCTGCATACTTCCATCCAGGTTTATGAGTATCTCTATCATCAAATTTGACTGAAATCCCTTGTGCCTCTAATAAATTTTTAATTCTTTGTGCCTCCGTAGTAACTTCTTCTGACTTCTGATTACCTTTGTAAATAGGTATTATAACAACCTGATATGGCGCTAATTTTGGCGGCAAAACTAAACCATAATCATCAGAGTGAGTCATGACTAATGCGCCCATCAGTCTAGTCGATACTCCCCAAGAAGTAGCCCAAACAAATTCTTGTTTACCTTCTTTAGTAGTAAATTTTACATCAAAGGCTTTTGCAAAATTCTGACCTAAAAAATGAGAAGTTCCTGCTTGTAAAGCTTTGCCGTCTTGCATTAAAGCTTCAATGCAATAAGTTTCTTCAGCACCAGCAAATCTTTCATTAGCTGACTTTAATCCAACTATTACAGGCATTGCCATAAAATCTTTAGCAAATTTTGAATAGATATTAATCATTTGCTCAGTTTCATCAAGAGCTTCTTTTTTAGTTGCATGTGCAGTATGCCCTTCTTGCCATAGAAACTCAGCAGTCCTTAAAAATAATCTAGTACGCATTTCCCATCTTACTACATTTGCCCACTGATTTACTAAAATTGGCAAATCACGATAAGATTGAATCCATTTTCTATATGTATCCCAAATTATTGTTTCCGAAGTTGGACGAACAATTAATTCTTCCTCTAATTTTGCAGTAGGATCAACAATCACACCTTTACCTTCATCAGATTGCTTTAAACGATAATGTGTAACAACAGCACACTCTTTAGCAAAACCCTCAACATGATCTGCCTCTTTACTTAAATATGATTTAGGAATAAACAGAGGAAAGTAAGCATTTTCATGGCCTGTTTCTTTAAACATTCTATCAAGTTCTGCTTGCATTTTCTCCCAAATTGCGTAACCATAAGGTTTAATCACCATGCATCCTCTGACACCTGAATTTTCAGCTAAACCAGCACCTTGAATAATTTCATTATACCACTGAGAATAATCTTGTTCCCTTGTTGTTATTTTTTTTTTCATTTTAATTTAAAAAATGTAATTTTGTATTAAAATTATCGTTTACTAATTAAATATGTACAAAACTAATAAATTAAACTAGCATAGGTTTATGACTTTAAACAAAAATATATTACTATGAAATCTTTCATCCCAACTTTAGTCTTAATTTTATTTTTAACATCTTGTTCTACAACTAACAATACATATTATTATAGTGACCCTAACTATTTAGGAAGTGATGAATTTAGTAGCTATGAAGAAGTTACTAATAACAGAATCAAGAATCAAGTTGAAGAAGGAACAGATACTATTTTAGATTCTGAAAATGAATATACAATAAACAATTACTATGACTACAGTTACTCTTCTAGAATAAGAAGATTTCATAGACCAATATATTATAGTGGATACTATGGAGGAATATATACTGACTATTTCTGGTATAGTAATGACCCATTCTATTGTGGGACTAGCATTTATTACGGATATAACTGGCACTCCCCTTATTATTCATACCACAATTATTCTCCTTATTACTACCCTTATTATTTTGGAAATTATTACTCCTATAATGGATATGGATATTATAATAATCATTATAATACATTACATAATCCCTACAATATTAATAACCATGATGCATATATATCTGGGCATAGAGGAAGTTTATCTTCGAATATAAATAGAGGAAAGACAGGAGTGAGAACCAATAATAATACAATAATAACAAAAAATATTAATCAAAATTACACCAATCAGTTTAGAAATAAAAATACAGTAAATAAAAATACATACAACAACAGAAATTATAAATCAGATAATTCACAAAAAAATAATATTTCAAATCATCTAAGCAATAACTCCTCAACAAGAAAAATAACCTCCAATAGAAAAAAAGAATCTTACTCAAATACTAAAAATCAAAAAACTAATTTTAGTCGTAGCACAACTAATAACAGATCAAATAATCGTAACAATTCATTTAGAAGAGGGAGTAAAAGAACTGTAAAACCAAGATAATAACATGAAAAAGAGATTTTTTTTAGTAACTATTTTTTTTATTAGTTTAATAACAATCAATGCTCAAAATGAAGTAGATGCATTAAGGTATTCAACACAAAATTTAACTGGCACTGCTAGATACTCTGCAATGGGTGGTGCTTTTGGCTCATTGGGAGGTGAATTTTCAAATTTAAGCGCAAATCCTGCTGGAATTGGAATGTATCAATATGCCGAACTTAGTTTCTCTCCAACTTTACAACTGAATTCAACTAAATCTTATTTTAAAGAGTCTCATATATCAGCATATAATTCTAAAATTGATTTAGGAAACTTAGGAATAATTTTTTCTAGACCACAGAAAGATTCTGAATGGAAAAGAATTAATTTTGGTATTGGATGGAATCAATTAGCTAGTTTTGATAAAACAATAAATATTGAAGGTATAAATAGTCAAAATTCAATAGTTGATAGAATTTTAAGCATAACTGACGGAACATTAAATAGTAATTTAGCAAGTGGAGGTGGAGATTCATATTCTCAAATGGCATGGAATACTTACTTAATTGATCCAGCATTATTAGATGGAGAATATATATCTAATTTTTCCTCAAGTCCTAAAAGACAAACAAAAACTATTAATAGTAGTGGAGGAATACATGAATTCCTTATTTCTATAGGAAGCTCATATCAAGAAAAACTATATATAGGGGCTACAATAGGAGTTCCGACAATAGACTACTATGAGTATTCAGAATATACTGAAAGTGAAATTACAGATACTTCAAACAATTTAAGACAAATGATGCTAACTGAAGAGATATCTGCTATAGGTACAGGTTATAATCTTAAAGCTGGAGTTATATACAGATTATCAAATAAAACAAAAGTTGGTGGAGCAATACATACGCCAACATTTTTTAATATTGAAGAAGACTACAATACATCAATGACTACTTTTTTTAAGGATAGTGCATTATATTATTCTATGGGCTATCTGAACCTATTTAATTACAATCTAATTACACCATTAAAGGCAATTTTAAGTGCATCAACAATTTTTAACAATATCTTAATTTCTGGACAGTATGAAATTATTGACTATTCTTCAGCAGAATATTTTACTTCTGATTTTGAAAACATAAATCAAACAATATCAACTATATATAAAAATACTGAAAATATAAGATTGGGAACTGAAATTACTTTAAAGCCTTTTATTTTAAGATTAGGATACGCAAGATTTGGCAGTCCCTTTTCACAAAGAGATATTAGTTTAGAAAACTTTAGTTATGGAATAGGACTAAATAATGGCGCATATTTTTTAGATTTGTCCTATGTTCTATCTAAAGGTTCAAGTACTCAATTAGTATATAGTCAAAATGCAGTAAATCTAGTAGAAACTAATCATAAATTACTTTTCACATTAGGATTTAGATATTAATCTTTAACTCTTTCAAGGGCAAATTTTGCTTTTTGATGAATACCTCTTTGATAGTCAAAACCTGACATTGAAAGACATTTATTAAAATAAAATCTTGACTGCAAATTATTACCATTTCTTTGATAAATGAAGCCCAGCTGTAAAGCTGACATTGGAGCATAATAGCTAGAACTATTTTTTCCCTTTTTTAATGCTTTCTTGTAATACTCAATTACTTCATCACTATCATCTAATTTTGATTTAACACGAGCTAAACGATACCAATATTCAATAACATTTTCTGTATTATTAGAGAATAATGATATATCAATCTGCTCTATTTCTATAAGTGCCTTATGGTAATACCCACCATCATATAACAAACGAGTCTTTAATAAAATAGGATGACTAATGTAATCTATCTTTGCTTCTTTTAAAGCTATCTTATCTTCATCAATAGCAATATCACCTTTAGAAAGAACTCTTGAGAAATATTTCCTCTTCATTTCAATATTATCTTGCAAAAATGCAATCCATGCCAATTTATGATTAGCTGACTTAAGATAATTTTTACCATTAAAATTCTTAACAAAGGAATCAAATTTTTGATTTGCATTTTTAAAATCTAACTTATACAAGTAAGACATTCCTTGTAAATAATCCAGATAATGAAAGTGAATTGACCTGGTATTATTAGGCCTATTTTTTAATATTGATAAGCAATAATCATTCTTACCTAAATTATGTGACAAACGAGCAGCAGCAAAATTAAGTAATACATTGTATTTATAATTATCACCTATCATGTCAAGATATTTCTGGCAAAGAGAATCATCATTTCCTAAATTAATTTGCAAGAAAGAAAGTAAAAATAAAGCCTCACTTTTGTACATTAAAAAACGATCATCATTTAAAACAATATCTATTTCTCTTATTCCAATATCAAAATTTCCTTTTAATCCAATCAAATTTAGTATCCAATGAAAATCATTAGGAACAGAAGCTAATAAAACATGAATCAATCCTAGACATTTATTATTAAGAGTAAATTCAGGAAACTTAATCTGATTCTCTTCAAGAAGCTTATATGCTTTTACAAGCTCATAAGCTGCAGTAGGATACTGCTTAAATTTTAATCTAGAAATTGCCCATTGTAAATTAACTTCTGCTTTTAAGTAAAGATAATAAGGAGATGTTTTATCATTATTGTCTAACATATCTAGTCTGATATTCTTAAGACTCTCACGCGAAACAAAATAATCATAATCTTCAGTTATAAGAATTGTTAAGAAATCAATATAGTTCTTGTGTGATAAGATAAAGCCATTATTCGGATTCTGATATTCTTCAATCTCTAAAAGTATTAGTGCCTTTTCAAATTCTAAGTTAACAATATGATAATATGCTTTTTGCATATTTTTATTCATATTGAAATTTGCAAAAGCAAATTGATTTAACAATAAAAAAATAAATATAAATTTTTTCATAAAAAAAGGATTCCAAAAATAATAGAACCCTAATTAACAAAATTAATTATAATTTATGAATCTTGATTTTCTAAACTATTAGCATCTATCATGATTCTACCACAATGCTCGCAATTAACTACCTTTTTGTGTGTTTGAATTTCGATCAACATTTGAGGAGGAATTTGATATCCAGAACATGCACCACGATCAACAGAAACTACTGCTAATCCATTTGGGACTTTAGATCTGATTCTGTTATATGATTTTAATAACCTTGGGTTAATAATTTTCTGTGCCTTGACAGAATCAGCCATTAATTCTTTTTCCTCATTTTCAGTCTCAGCAATAATTTCGTTAAGTTCAGCAGATTTCAATTTCAGTTCCTCCTCTCTATCTAAAATCTGTTCCTTACAAGCATTTATTATTTCTGTTTTATGAAGTATATTAGCCTGATGTTGAGCAGATTTCTTTTCCGCAAGCTGAATTTCTAAATTTTGATATTCTACTTCCTTAGTTAAAGATGTAAATTCTCGATTATTCTTAATATTTTTAAGTTGACTTTCATACTTCTCAATAGCATCAGTAGCTAATGAAATAGTATTCTTATTAGCAACAATATTATCATTTATCGTCTCTAATTCAGTTTCAAATTTGTCTAATCTTTTATTTAAACCAGTGATTATATCTTCTAAGTCTTCAATTTCTAAAGGCAATTCTCCTCTAATAATTCTAATCTTATCAATTTTAGTGTCGATAACTTGAAGTTGATGCAATGCTTTTAATTGGTTTTCTACAGATTCTAAATTATTTTTTGTTTTTTTTGCCATTATAAGTAATTTATCGGATTAGTATTAACTTTTGATAATTGGACGGCAAACTTAGTAAATTTTTTGGTAAGCAGATCATAAATTAATTCCTTTGTAAACTGCTCACTCTCGTAGTGACCAATATCAGCAATTATAAATTGATTATTAGCATCAAAAAACTCATGATATTTAAAATCAGCAGAGATATATAAATCAACATCTAAATTTCTGACATGATTAAGTAAAAAGCTTCCGCTTCCTCCACATACCGCAATCTTTTTAATAGTATCTTTAACCAAAGATGTATATCTGATACAATCAGTTTGCATAATCAACTTTAATCTTTTCAAGAAAACTTTACTTGAAACTGATTCAACTAGATCTCCTATTATTCCAGCACCTACATTAATTTCCTCTTTTTTAGGTGCAAGAATCTTACAATTAACTAAACCTAATCTATTAGCAATTTTATAACTAACACCATTAAAAATGTTGTCCAAATTTGTGTGTAAAGAATAAATTGCAATATTATTTCTTATGGCTTTTATTATAGTTCTTTCAACATAATTATTGCCATTTAACTTCTTAATACCAGTAAAAATAATTGGATGATGCGCTACAATTAGATTACAACCTGTCTCAATTGCTTCTTCGATTACTTCCTCAGTACAATCAAGTGTCACAAGTATAGCTTCTATGTGATCATCTTTTCTACCAACTAATAAACCACAGTTATCATATTTCTCCTGATAAGATAGTGGAGCAATTTCTTCAATAAAATTAGTTATTTCTCTTATTTTCATTTTTCAAAAATACAAAAGTCTTTGATATCAAAATATTATCTTTGCCTTGTGCGTATAATATTATTTATAATTTCAGAGATTTATGGTACAATTATCTTATTCAGAAATTTACTTTTTGACCATGGTATTTTAAAATCAACATCATATAAAACTCCAATTATCTGTGTCGGCAACCTTTCGATGGGTGGCACTGGGAAAACACCGCATATCATGTTTATTGCAAAGCTTTTATCTAATCAATATAAAGTTGGAATCTTAAGCAGAGGATATGGAAGAAAATCATCTGGATTTAGTTATGTTGAATTAGATAGCCCTGCATCTAAAATTGGCGATGAACCATTACAAATAAAACAAAATTGCCCATATTGTATAATGGCTGTAAATGAAGACAGAAATATAGGTATAAAAAAAATTATATCTGACCACCCCAAAATAGATGTCATTTTACTTGATGATGGTTTTCAGCACAGAAAAATTAAGGCCGGGCTAAATATCTTAGTAACACCATTTTACTATCCATATACAAAAAACAAACTAGCTCCACTAGGAACTTTAAGAGAACATATAAATCAAGCTAAAAGAGCAGATATAATTTTAATAAGTAACACTCCAGAAAAAACCAAACAAGATAAAAAAAACAGAATACTTAAAAAATTAAATCTTATGCAGCATCAAGCAGAATATTTTTCATCAGTGAAATATCAAAAATACAAGTCTCTTAAAGACAACACTGAGTTAAAGAATGAACATGAGTATAGTATTACACTAGTATGTGGCATTGCTAACCCAGATCCCTTAGTAGATCATTTACAAAGCCAAGGAAAAGAAATTAATTTAATTAAGTTTGCTGATCATTACAATTATACATTAAAAGATATTGAAAAAATCTTATCAGTTCATAAACATAATAAAAGCACAAAAAAACTTATCTTGACAACCCAAAAAGATGCTGTAAAATTAAAACGCTTTTTACCTAATTTGAATCAAGAATATATTTATTATATACCTATTAAAGTAGTGTTAAATAAAAATGATAAATTTAAAAAAGAACTATTAAATTATGTTAAAAGAAATAAATAAATCAACAATATTTCTAAAAAAAAGACTAAGTATTAAACCAGAAATTGGTATTATCTTAGGAACTGGATTAGGTAAACTAGTAGATGAAATAGAAATCAAACATGCGATTCCATATGAAGATATTCCTAATTTCCCTGTATCAACTGTTGAAGGCCATTCAGGTAGGCTGATTTGTGGGATATTGAGTGGAAAGAAAGTTATAGCAATGCAAGGACGCTTTCATTTTTATGAAGGATATTCGATGGATAAAGTTACATTTCCTGTAAGAGTAATGAAACTACTGGGAATTAAAAATTTAATTGTTTCAAATGCTAGTGGGGGTGTTAATCCTAATTATGAAATAGGTGACTTAATGATATTGAATGACCATATCAACCTTATCCCTAACCCACTTATTGGGAAAAATATAAGTAAACTTGGACCAAGATTTCCTGACATGAGTGAGCCTTATTGTAAAAAGCTAATTTCAAAAGCTGAAAAAATTGCAAAAGATCATAATATTTCAATTAAAAAAGGTGTTTATATAGCACTGACAGGACCAACTTTAGAAACACCATCAGAGTACAAATATATGCGTATAATAGGAGGTGATACTGTAGGAATGTCTACCACACCTGAAGTGATTGTAGCAAGACATATGGATATCCCCTGTTTTGCAATGTCAGTAATTACTGACTTAGGAGTTCCAGGTAAAATACACCAAGTCAGTCATTCAGAAATACAGAAAGTTGCTGAAATAGCAGAGCCTAAATTAACATTAATTATTAAAAAACTAATCGAATCTATATAATGAAGAAAATAATTTATATTATATCTATTACTTTTATTCTAAATGATATTCAGGCTCAACAAACAGCTACACTTTTATTTAATTGGCAGGACACTAATTTAGTTGGGTCTTGGGCATATGACAATACATATAACGAATGTTGGGGAGTAGTAGTAAATAATCGAGAATTTGCAGTAATTGGATCAACTGCAGGCACTCATATTTTTGATGTGTCAGACCCAATCAATAGCTCAGAAGTTGCATTTATTGCAGGGGGATATACTGGTGGTGGAGTCATACACAGAGATTATCATGATTTTTCAGGATACTTATATATAGTTTGTGATGAGGGGAGTTCAAGCACACTACAAATTATTGATTTATCTGACCTACCAAATTCCGTAACTACAGTTTATGATTCTAATGACCTATTCACAAAATCACATAATATTTTTATTGATACTGCTACCGCAAAGTTGTATGCATGCGCTTCTAATAATGCAATGGATGTTTATGATTTGTCAATTAAATATGACACCTCTCAGATAATAATTCAATCACCTGTAAATCCAAAATTAATTTATTCATACGATGATGTTGGGCATGTACATGATGCTTTTGTCAGAAATGACACGGCATTCTTAAACTGCGGAAACGAAGGTCTACGAATAATGGACTTTTCCATGGTTGATACAATTGGAGATCAGCCGGTACTTTTAGGATCATTAACTTCATATCCTGATGCTGGTTATAATCATTCTGGATGGCTAAATGATAAAGGAACAATTTACATAATGCAAGACGAAAATCATGGTTATGATGTGAAGATCCTTGATGTATCAGATTTAAGTAATATCACTATACTATCCACTTTTAACTCAGGAGTTGATCCAAATTCAATGGCTCATAATGGAATAATAAAAGGAGATCTAGCATATATACCTTATTACCATGATGGCTTACGAGTTTTTAACATCTCAAATCCAAGTAACCCTATTCAAATATGGAAATACGACACATATACTCCTAATAATCACAGTTCATATAGAGGTGCTTGGGGTGTTTATCCGTATTTACCATCAGGAAATATAATTGTTTCAGATATGCAAACTGGTCTATATATTCTTAATTTAGATAGTGGAACATCAAATCTATTTGAAGAAGAAATTATATCTAGACTATATCCTAATCCAGCGAGGAATAGCTTTATAATTAATTCTCAAGCAGAATATATAATTATATATAATACTATTGGAGAGAAAATAATTGAAAAAAAAATAACTAAAAATCAAAACACTATAATTTTTAGAAATAAATTGTCTAATGGTTTGTATTTTTACTCACTTTTTAAAAAAAATAAAAAATTAGCATCAGGAAAAATAATTTTTGAGTAATGAGTATTTATGATAAATATGAAGCTGTAATTGGTCTTGAAATTCATGCCCAATTACTTACTAAAACAAAAGCATATTCATCTGATGAAAATATGTATGGAGCAAAACCAAACACTAAAATATCAGCAATCTCTTTAGGACATCCAGGAACATTACCTAGAAGTAACTCAAAAGTTATTGAATATGCAGTAAAATTAGGGATTGCAGTTGGCTCAAAAATAAGAGAAGTAAATGAATATGCTCGTAAAAATTATTTTTATGCAGATTTACCAAAAGGATATCAGATAACACAAGACAAAACTCCAATCTGTAATGGAGGATTTATATATATTAAAGATGCTAAAGGGAATGATAAAAAAATAGGGATTAATCGTATACATATGGAAGAAGATGCTGGAAAATCTATTCACGATTTAGACCCATTTCATACACTAATTGATTTAAATAGAGCAGGGGTACCATTAATTGAGATTGTATCAGAACCTGAAATTAAAACTTCTGATGAGGCATATCAATATATAAATGAAGTCAAGAAATTAGTACAGTACCTTGATATATGTGATGGGAATATGGAAGAAGGATCATTAAGATGTGATGCTAATATTTCAGTAATGAAAAAAGGAGTAGAGAAATTCGGTACAAAGGTTGAAGTGAAAAATATGAATTCAAGTAGTAATGTGAAAAGAGCTATCGAATTTGAAGTGAAACGTCAAATAGATTTAATTGAATCAGGGCTAAAGATTAGTCACGAAACAAGAAGTTTCAAAGCAGAGAATAATACAACTATTTCTATGCGACACAAAGAGAAGGCAAATGATTACAGATACTTTCCAGAACCAGATTTACAGCCTATTATTATTTCTGAAAAATATATTAGTGATCTTAAAAAGGAACTCCCTCCTTTACCAAATGAATTATATCTGAAATTCACAAAAGAATTTGGACTATCTCAATATGATGCCAAAATCTTAATTAACAACAAAGGACTTGCACTTTACTTTAATTCACTCTGTAATTTTACAAATAACTATAAATCCGCTGCTAACTTTGTAAACGGTAGTGTAAAAGCATATTTAAAAGAATATGCAATTAAGATTAATAATTTTAATATTGGTCCTAAACAATTAGCAAGTTTAATAAAATCTATCGATGAGGGTAAGATAAGCAATACGCTAGCTACCACAAAAATATTTCCTAAAATGCTAATATCAGATGATTTAGCTGACAAAATAGCCAAAGATAATAACTGGATTAAAGAAAGTAATAATGTTCAACTTAATAATTATATTCAAGATGCTATTTCAAAATATCCCAATAAAGTAGATGAATTTAAATCTGGTAAAAAAGGAATAATTGGATTATTTATGGGAGAAGTTATGAAACTTTCAAAAGGAAAAGCAGATCCTAAGGTTGCAAATGAATTATTAAAAAAGGAATTAGAAAAATAACATTGGATAAAAGAAAAATATATTTTGCCTCTGACTTTCATTTAGGATCACCTAGTTTAGAAGCCAGTCATAAAAGAGAAAAGCTTATTATAAGTTGGCTTAATCAAATTGAAAAAGATGCAAAAGCAATCTATCTTGTCGGTGATATTTTTGATTTCTGGTTTGAATACAAAAAGGTGATTCCAAAAGGATTTGTAAGACTATTAGGAAAATTAGCTGCATTATGTGATAATGGCATACAAGTACATATGTTTCCAGGCAATCACGATTTATGGATGTCTAAATATCTTGAAAAAGAAGTAGGTATTTTAATACATAATAATTTAGAAATTATTGAGGAAAATGGGAAAAAAATATGTATCTCTCATGGAGATGGATTAGGTAATGGAGACTACATATATAAATTTATTCGACAAATATTTAACTCTAAAATTTGTCAATGGCTATTCTCTACACTACACCCAAATTTAGCATTCACTATTGCACATACATGGAGTAAAAGAAGTAAAGGAAAAAAAGATTCATTATTTATTTCTAATGAAAAAGAGATATTATATAATTATTGCAAGAAAAAACAAAAGACAAATGCTATTGACTATTATATATTTGGACATAGACACTTACCATTAGAAATAAAAATTGATGAAACATCAAAATACATAAACCTTGGAGACTGGATTACATACAACACCTATGCTGTTTTAGAAAACGGGGTAATACAATTAAAAAGCTATAAAGAATAGAAACTTAAATTAAAGCAACTAAATAATTTACTCAACAATTAACTTATCTGTCATAATTACATCTCCATTATGTAATACTTTAACAAAATATATTCCTTCATCAAGTCCAGTTAAATCAGCAGGTATTTGCTGAAACTTACTAATTACCTTGCCTGAAAATAATTTACGGGTCTCAGCACCTAGAATATTAATTAATGTAACATCTACGTCTTTATCTGCAAGATTATCTAATGTAATAGTAATACTTGATTTAGCAGGATTAGGGTATATAGTAAGTTTTGCATTAGTAGAGCTTTCTGAATTTATTAAAGAATTTTCTTCACCAATTTGAATATGATCTAAATAGAAATTATTAGAAGAACCATTAACAACATACTCAAACTTAAATCTAATGTTATTATTCTTAAGTTGTGAATTAGCCATTATAATATCATTCCATTGTGATGAGTTGGGCTCAAAACTTGTTGTATATAGCCCAGCATTAGCTGCATCAACTGCACCAATCTTATCCAACGTTTTCCATGACTCACCACAATCATCAGAATAAGTAACTAAAAGTTCATTAACAGGGAATGTATTTATTGCAGCACCTGACCATGAAAACTTAATTGCAGGACTTGAATAAGCACTTAAATCATACGCTTTTGAGATTAACTGAGTAGAAACCCCAACTAACATATTATCGGAATCAACCTTAATTGAAGATTTTCCATCAGCAGCTATTCCGCTCTGCAAAGTCCATATAGTATTTCCAGAACCAGAAAAACTCCATTGGCTTTCAATATTATTTGATTGACCTAATGACCAATCACCATTTTCAGTTATATCGGATTCAAAGCTATATGAATAAGAAGAAGCGTTTGAGGAAGCTACTGTACTATTTACAGTCACAAAGTCTTCTTTAGTAACAGAGCTAGTACAAGTATTTTCGTAATAAGCTACATAAGTAACCTTCTCTAAATCACCTCTATAAAATAATGTATCAATATAATACCCATCATATCTAGTGTAATAATGTAAACCTGTATAAGTTCTGACAGTATCTACCCAACCAACAAACGCATTTACACTCCAAACACTATCAGCATCATTAAACATTAATGAATCAGAAGAAGAAAGAGAAGCAATATCTGTATTTATGGAAATTGTAATGACAGTATCTATATTAAACTGAGCAAAATAAATCCTTATAGAATCTGTTGAATTTAATAATCCATCTACAGTCCATAGTGAATCAGCTCCACTTAGTAATAAAGAATCAGATGCAGTCAAAAATGTACTGTCAATAAAAGTAAGAATATCTATAACAGTAGTGTCATAATAAAAATTATAATCAACTATTGAATCAAGAAAATCTACATAATAATCTGATGTATATATAATGGAAGAATCAGCATTATAATCAGAAGTCTGTAAAATAGCCAAATCTTGTGCTGTTAAATCATCACCATCTATAATAAAATAATCAGTATTATCAGAATTAATATATACAGTATCAGGAGCTGATATATTATTACTAATATATATAACGAACTCATCTTCAACCTTTTGAATTTGGTTTGACTCAATATTAGAAGCCCCAATGAGGCTATCAACAGAATATTGATTTCGTTTCCAGTAAGAACCTAAACTATATCCTCCATCATCCATATGTAATGAAATATTAGATGCTCCTAAGTTAGTTAACTCTGATTCAGTTCCCTGAACTATTAAATTTTCTACTATAGAATCATATGAAGTTGCATTAATAAGATCTAAGTCAGATAAACTTGAAGCTCTTGCCTGAGTAGTTTCATCATAAACTACAGTTAAATTAACATCATAAGAGCCAACTGAATTATATGTATGAGATAGAAAATTACTGTTTGAATCATCAGTATTTCCATCTCCAAAGTCCCATACAAATGAATTAACATTATTAATACCAAACATTGTTTGATTACCTTTTAACAAAAGTGCTTCCCCTTCACAGATAGAAGATGCTCCATTCATTACAACAAAAGTAGCTTCTTGAGTACATGTTGGAACTTGAAACCCATCTGAAGTACCAGTCAATTCGATATTCTCAGCTGACCACATATACTCTCTAAAACCAATTCCAGAAAGCCCTGTATTTTCATCATAAGCACCATCCAAAGTAAAATCCATAATTGAATTCTGATCTTTTGTAAACATAGTTACAGCAGCATCATTAGAATAATCCATATAATTAACAAACATTTCACCAGCAGGATTTAAAGAATCGGCAATACATCCCCAAGCTCCAGTAATCGGTGGTGGTGGTGCCAAACCAACATGATATGGGAAATCAGATAAATTAATTCCGTAATTAGGCCCTCTTGCTGGAGGGGTATCTTTAACTCCATCATCACCACAAGTAGCATCTCCCCAAGTATGTCGTAAACCAAGCCAATGACCAGTTTCATGTGTTAAAGTTCCACCACTTACCATCTGACTAGCTAATAATACTACACCATCAGTTGACATTTGTCCCGAATTTGGAAATTGTGCATATCCAAGTAAAGTATTCCCATCAGCTTGTGGCAAGAACCTCTTAACTGTCCAAATATTAAAATATTGATACGAGTTCCAATAACTCAAAGTTTTTACAGCATTTCTTGGGTTAGGCTGATCTGTTAATGATGATCTAACTCGATTAATACCTGTTGTAGGTTCTCCTTTAGGATCAAGTTTAGCTAATCTGAACTCTAATTTAGCATCTCCTCGTACAGCAGCAAAAATATCTGGTGTTTGAGTTAAAAAATTAGCAGCTTGTCCGTTAATATTTGCATTTAATATATCGAGTGCATTTTGAATAGATGCGTCAGAGATATTTTCGTTTCCTAAATCATGAATAACATGCACTACAACTGGAATAATTTTTATACCATCTTCAGTTTTAAAATTTTCCAATCTTTCTAATGCCTTATCATTTTGCAATTTGAGCTCTGTATTTTTACTTTCTAAACTTTGATAAAAATCAGGAAATTTCTGAATATCCTCTTCTAAAGAACCGTCATAAGTACCACACTTTTGAGCAGAAGCAACATTAATAATACAAAAGATTCCAAAAATTAAAAGTAAAATTCTTTTTGCCATATGTCTACGCGTTTAAATTTAAGTTTACAAATATAGATTTAATCCTCAAAAAAAACAATAAAAAAGAAAAAAAATAAAAGAAACTAATTACTAGTGAATATGTCTCTCTGCATGGTAGGATGACCTCACTAATGGGCTGCTCTCAACATGCTGAAAACCAAGAGAAAGTCCTATTTTTTTATATTTCTCAAATTGGCTAGGTGAGATGAATTCAGAAACTGGCAAATGTTTTTTTGAAGGTTGTAAATACTGACCAAGAGTTAATATTGAAACACCTATCTCAAGTAAATCATGCATAGTTTCTAATACTTCCTCTTCAGTTTCTCCCAATCCAAGCATAATACCAGATTTAGTTTTAATACCTCCTTCATATAGGTATTTCAAAGTCTCTAAACTTCTGTCATATTTAGCTTGTATTCTAACTTTTTTAGTTAATCTGCGAACAGTTTCCATATTATGTGAAACTACTTCAGGAGCAACATCAATAATTGGCTGAATATCTTTTAATCTTCCTTTGAAATCCGGAATTAATGTTTCCATTGTTGTACCTGGATTTTGTTTCCTAACTTCATTAATCGTTTCTACCCAAATGCTTGAACCTCCATCTGGTAAATCATCTCTATCTACTGAAGTAATAACAGCATGCTTGATATTCATCAATCTTATAGATCGAGCCACCTTTTTTGGTTCTAAAACATCAACAGCAAGTGGTCGACCAGTCATTACATTACAGAATCCACAAGAACGCGTACATATATTTCCTAGAATCATAAAAGTAGCAGTGCCCGCTCCCCAACACTCTCCCATATTAGGACAATTGCCACTTTCACAAATAGTATGCAACTTATGTGACTTAGTTAAACTCTTTACATGCTTATATGCCTCACCAGAAGGTAATTTAACTTTTAGCCATTTAGGCTTTCTTTTTTTCTCCAAAGTATCCACCATGATAAAGATTATATATTTGACTTAACAATATTACCCCTTACTACTCCTTCACAGGGCTCTTTATAGACACCACAAGAAACAACTAATACTAAAAGAAAAAATAAAATGATATAAAAAATATTTTTTTTCATAAATGTATTTTTTTACAAAAATACATATTAATATTTTGAGAGAAAAGAATCTATCATTTAGTTTATATCTTTGTATTGTTAAAAATGCAAAAAATAACTCCATTAATTAATAATGATTGGGATATAATTTTAAAAGATGAATTCCAAAAGCAATATTTTAAAAAATTAATGAAAAATATTGAAGATGAACGAAAAAATCACACTATATATCCAAAAGAGCAAAATGTTTTTGAAGCTTTTAAACTTTGTTCATTTTCAAAAACTAAAATTATAATTCTAGGACAAGATCCTTATCATGGCAAAGGGCAAGCTCATGGGCTTGCTTTTTCAGTACCTAGTAATATTAAGATACCATCCTCATTAAAAAATATTTTTAAAGAAATAAAATCAGATTTGGAAATTGAAATAATACCAAATAGAAACTTAAGTAATTGGGCAAAACAAGGAGTACTTCTATTAAATACAGCACTAACCGTTAGAGAAAAAGAAGCCACATCTCATAAAAATTTAGGATGGGAAGATTTTACTAATAATGTTATAGAAATATTATCTAAAAAAAAAACCAAATTAGTTTTTCTTCTTTGGGGAGCTTTTGCACAAAAAAAGATATCATTTATTAATCATACTAAACATCAAATTTTGAAAACAACACACCCATCACCACTTTCAGCATACAGAGGTTTTTTTGGGTGCAAACATTTTTCAAAAACAAATAAATACCTATTGAAAAATAAAATAAAACCAATTAAATGGGGACAATACTCAGATGCATTATAATTATTTTAATTTTTACCACAATTAGTTCAGCAAAAGAAAAAATTATTACGCAGGTTGAAGACTATGTAAAAATTAATTTTAATGAAGTTCTTTTTGTATCTACCAAAAATCAAAAATTATATCACATTAAAAATAAAAAAATTGTTTGTGAATATAATATATCTTCTTCAAAATATGGTTTAGGAAATAAAAATGGGAGCAATAAAACACCTTTAGGTTTGCACATAATTAAAGAAAAACACGGAGATAATGTTCCTATTAATGGAAAGTTAATAGGCAGGATCTTTTATAATCAAATAGCCCTAATATATAAAGATAATACAATAAGTAAAACAGATGATATTACAAGTAGAATTTTATGGTTAGATGGAACGGAAGAAGGAAAAAACAAAGGAGGTCTTATTGACTCATATAACAGATATATTTATATTCACGGCACATCCGAAGAAGGTAAATTAGGAACGCCAGCTTCACATGGATGTATAAGAATGGGAAATAAAGATATAATTGACTTGTATAAGAAAGTAAAAGTTGGTACTTTAGTTCTTATTTTATAATTCTAATAAAAAACTATGGAATACATATTTATAGTGATATTAATTGCTGGATTCGCATTAATATATTTCAAAAAAAATGATAAGTTTTTATTAACACTTAATGAGAATCTTCGTAATGAAATAAAAGATATAAGAAAAGAAATGTCGGACAACTCTGAAAAAAGCAGGAAAGAAATAGAAAACAAGTTAATTAATATAAATAAAGAAATAAGTAATTTCCAAACAAGCTCTAAGGAAGATATGCAAAAACAATTTGAATCATCAAATAAAGTTATAAAAGAAGTAACAACTGAACTTGAAAAAATCAAAGGAACAAATGAACAGGTTTTGGGTTTTGCAAATCAAATGAAAACACTAGAAAAAATATTAAGTAATCAAAAACAAAGAGGTATTTTAGGAGAAATTCAATTAGAAAATTTATTAGCAAATGTACTCCCCCCTGAACTTTTTCAAATGCAATTTCATTTCAAAAATGGAGAAGCAGTTGATGCTATTGTTAAAGTTGGTAATTTAATAATTCCAATTGACGCTAAATTCTCATTAGATAACTATAATAAAATGATTGAGAGCGAAAATAAGCAAGAAATTGAATTATTAGAAAAAACATTTAAAGATGATATAAAAAAAAGAATTGATGAAACATCAAAATATATTCGTACTTCAGAAAAAACTACAGATTATGCTTATATGTTTATTCCAGCAGATGGATTATATCAAGATTTATTAAATAGTAGAGTAGGATCCTTAAGAATTAATTCTAAAGATTTAGTCTCATATGCATACACTAAAAAAGTAATGATTGTCTCTCCAATGAGTTTATTTCCTATGCTTCAAATCACAGTTAAAGCATTAAATAATATGAAAATAGAGAGATCAATTGACGAAATCAAGAAAAATATTGAAAAGCTTAGCAATCACTTAAATAGCTATAAAGAAGTTCATAACAGTCTAGGAAAGACAATTGGAACAGTAGTCAATCATTTTAATAAATCCTCAAAAGAATTTAACAAAATCGATAAAGATATTACTAAACTATCTGCAGGAAGATCAACATTAGCATTTAAAGAAAATACAATTGAAAAACCTAAGTTAAATGAGTAAAGATAATCAAAACTATATTTTTGGAATCCGACCCATAATTAAAGCGATTGAGTCAGGTAAAACCATTGACAAACTTTTTATTCAAAAGGGATTACATAATGACTTGTTTGCTAAACTTTGGAAATTAGTAAGACTTAGAAGAATTAACTACAAACATGTCCCTTTAGAAAAAATCAATCGTCTTACAAAAAAAAATCATCAAGGAGTCTTTGCATTTATCTCCCCTATAGAATTTCATAAAATTGAAGATGTAGTACCGATGCTTTATGAAGAAGGAAAAATACCCTTAATATTAGTTTTAGATAGAATAACTGATGTTAGAAATTTTGGTGCAATAACTAGAACTGCAGAATGTGCTGGAGTTAATGCAATTTTAATTCCTGAACAAAACTCTGCAGCAATTAATGCAGATGCTATGAAGACCTCAGCTGGTGCAATGCATAAATCTACTATATGCCGTACATGGAACCTTAAACTTGCATTACAATTCATGAAAGAAAGTGGTATTCAAATTATTGCATGTACTGAAAAAAGTGAAACAAATATGTATCAAGCAAACTACACATCGCCTACCGCAATTATAATTGGATCAGAAGAAGATGGAGTTTCTGCAGAATTTCTTAAAATATGTAATTCAAGTACAAAGATTCCAATGTTTGGAGAAATCTCATCTCTAAATGTTTCTGTAGCAGCTGGGATTATTCTTTATGAAGCAATAAGACAAAGAGAAAACACTAAATAATATATGTTATTATTATAATAAATTATAACACTATTTAATATTAGATAAAAACATAATTATGACTTGGTTTAAAAATTGGTTTGACTCTCCATATTATCACTTACTATATAAAAATAGAAACGAAGAAGAAGCAAAATCTTTTATTGATAATTTGATAAATTATTTACAGATTCCAAATAAAAGTAAAGTTTTAGATATTGCCTGTGGTAAAGGAAGACATTCCATCTATTTTAATAAAAAAGGTATGAATGTGACAGGTATTGATTTATCTCATAATAATATAAATTTTGCCAAAACAAAAGAAAACTTAACACTAAAATTTGCTATTCACGATATGCGTAAAATATTTAAACGAAACAAATTTGATATAGCAGTAAATTTATTTACATCTTTTGGTTATTTTAAAAAAAATGAAGATGAAAAGAAATCCTTAAATGCAATGGCAAAAAATCTTAAATCAGGGGGAATTCTAATAATTGACTTTATGAATGTAAAAAAAATAACTAATAGCTTAGTAAAGTATGAAAAGAAAAAAATAAATGGTGTAACATTTGAAATTAAAAGAAGTTTAAAAGATAATTTTATTTTAAAAGATATTTTTATTTCTGATAAAGGAGAAAATTATAAATTTCAAGAAAAAGTAAAAGCATTAACATTAATTGATTTTTCTAAACTTATTAGCAAAGCAGGACTAAATATTATTAATATATTTGGAAATTATAAATTAGATCATTTTAATGCTAGTATTTCGGACAGATTAATAATTGTATGTAAAAAATAAATGAATCAAAAATATGTAATAACTGGAGCTCCTGGAACAGGGAAAACAACAATTATAAATGAATTACAAAACAGAGGTTTTAATTGTATACATGAAAATTCAAGAGAAATTATTTCACAACAAATAAATAAAAACGGGAATATTTTACCATGGAAGAATCAGATCGCTTTTGAAAATAAAATTGCTGAATTACGTGCCAAACAATATCTAAGTTGTAAAAAAGAATCTTTATATTTCTTTGATAGAAGCGCACTTGACTGTATTGCATACCTAAAAGTAAATAATCTTAAAGTAACATTAGAAATTACTAATCAAATAAAAAAATGTAATTTTAACAAAAAAGTTTTTTACACTCCTTTTTGGAAAGAAATTTTTATGAATGATAATGAAAGAAAAGAAGATATGATAAAAGCTGAAAAAATAGAAAATCATATTATTAAGACATATAGATCTAAAGGTTACCAATTAATATCAATACCTAAAATTTCAATTTCAGAAAGAGCAGATTTTATTATTTCACAATTATGATAATTAAGAATCTAAGTAGAAATCGTTTTGAAAAATTCAAAATTAATATCTTTGATGATTATTTACATTTTTTTATAAATAAAATCTAAAATTATGGAAAACGAAAAATGCCCATTTGGTTATGACAAAGCAAAACATACAAAATCTGGATCAAGAAACAATTCTACTTGGTGGCCTAACCAATTAAATCTTAAAATCCTACACCAAAACTCATCTCTAACTAACCCAATGGGAGATGACTTTGATTATGCAAAAGAATTTAAAAGATTAGATTTAAAGCAATTAAAAAAAGATCTTTATGATCTTATGACAAATTCTCAAGAGTGGTGGCCGGCAGACTATGGACATTATGGTCCATTTTTTATCAGAATGGCATGGCATAGCGCAGGAACATACAGAGTTGGCGATGGAAGAGGTGGAGCTTGCTCAGGTACATTAAGATTTGCCCCTTTGAATAGTTGGCCAGATAATGGAAATCTTGATAAAGCAAGAAGATTGTTATGGCCAATTAAGCAGAAATACGGGAACAAGATATCATGGGCAGACTTAATGATTTTAACTGGCAACTGTGCTTTAGAATCGATGGGATTTAAAACCTATGGTTTTGGTGGCGGAAGAGAAGATATTTGGGAACCTGAAGGAGATATCTATTGGGGCCCTGAAACAGAATGGCTTGAAGATAAAAGATACAAAGGTGATAGAGAATTAGATAATCCACTAGGAGCCGTTCAAATGGGGTTAATATATGTTAATCCAGAAGGACCAAATGGAAAGCCAGACCCAATTGCATCTGCTAGAGATATAAGAGAGACTTTTGCAAGAATGGCAATGAATGATGAAGAAACGGTTGCATTAATTGCTGGCGGACACACTTTTGGAAAGACCCACGGAGCTGGAGACCCAAAACATGTTGGTCCTGAGCCAGAGGGTTCTTCAATAGAAGAAATGGGCTTTGGATGGAAAAACTCATTTAATTCTGGAAAAGGAATTGATACAATTACAAGTGGACTTGAAGGTGCATGGACTCCCACACCAATTGAATGGGATAATAGTTATTTCGATACACTTTTTGGTTATGATTGGGAATTAGTAAAAAGTCCTGCAGGAGCGCAACAATGGGCTCCAAAAAATTCTGATGGAGCAAATAGTGTTCCTGATGCACATGACCCTAAGAAAAAACATGCCCCAATGATGGCAACGACTGATCTAGCATTAATAAAAGATCCTGAATATTTAAAAATTTCAAAAAGATTTCATCAAAATTTAAATGAATTTGAAGAAGCTTTTGCAAAAGCATGGTACAAATTAACTCATAGAGATATGGGTCCAATTTCTAGATATCTTGGACCTGAAGTCCCAAATGAAGAGTTAATTTGGCAAGATCCAATTCCAAAAATAGATTATAATTTAATTGAGGCTAGTGAAATTAGTATGCTAAAAAAAATACTTAGAGATTCAGAATTAAGTAATTCAGAATTAATTTCTACAGCTTGGGCATCCGCTTCAACATTTAGATGTACAGACAAAAGAGGAGGTGCTAATGGAGCAAGAATTGCTCTTGAACCTCAAATTAATTGGGAAGTTAATCAACCTAAAAAACTTAAAAAAGCTATTGAAAAACTTAATAGTATTAAAGATAATTTTAATTCAAAAAAAAATAAAAAGATTTCTTTAGCTGATCTAATTGTTTTAGGTGGATATGTTGCTATTGAAGATGCTATTAAAAAAACAGGATTAACTAAAGAGTTTGAATTTAAGCCAGGTAGAAATGATGCATCACAAGAAGCTACTGATATTGATTCTTTTTCAGTTTTAGAACCAAAAGCAGATGGTTTTAGAAACTTTTCTTCAAATCATCATATTCAGGAGGAAGAACTTTTATTAGACAAATCACACTTACTATCACTAACAGCACCTGAAATGACTGTTCTTCTTGGTGGCATGAGAGTTCTTGATGTTAATTATGGTGGGTCAAAAAATGGTATTTTAACAAATAACCCAGGATACTTAACAAATGACTTCTTTATAAATTTATTAGATATGAGCACTGAATGGAAATCAATAAATAATTCAAATCTTTTTGAAGGTAGAGATAGAGAAACTGATGATATAAAATGGACAGCTACAAGAGCTGATCTTATTTTTGGATCTAACTCACAACTTAGAGCAATAGCTGAAACATATGCATGCAAAGACTCAAGTGAAAAATTTATAAATGACTTCGTGAAAGTTTGGAAGAAAATTATGAATCTAGACAGATTTTAGTAAAGATTTTTAGTAAATTTGAAAAAAAATAAATATGTCAGTTTTAGTTGGTAAAAAAGCCCCAAAATTTTCAGCAACTGCAGTTGTAAATGGAAATTCAGTTGAAAGAAACTTTAGTATTGAACAATATATTGGAAAAAAGTATGTATTATTATTTTTTTATACAAAAGATTTCTCTGGAATTTGCCCCTCTGAACTTTATGACTTTCAAGAAAGACTTGAGAAATTTAAAGAAAAAAATGTCGAAGTAGTAGGATGCTCTACTGATTCAGAAGAAACACATTTAGCTTGGCTCAATGTTGATAAAGAAAATGGTGGAGTAAAAGGAATTACTTTTACTTTAATTTCTGACACTACAAAGACAATAAATGCCAACTATGGTACTTTGGCTGGTGATTATGCTCTCGAAGAAGATGGGAAATTAGCTGCAACTGGGCCTATGATTCCATACCGAGGATTATTTCTTATTGATAAAAATGGAATAGTACAACACCAATTAATTAATCACTTTACATTAGTTAGGAATGTTGATGAAGCATTAAGAATGGTTGATGCATTGCAATACTTTGAAGATAAAGGAGAGTTTTGCCCTGTTAAAAAATAATTTTTCATATAAAATTATTAGATGAATTTTAGAAGGTTTTTCTTAAAACTATCCCTTAATCTCTTTCCTCCTCTTTTTTTTAATAGAATATACTTAAAAGAGATATCATCTGACTACAAAGAAATAAATGTAGTTTTAAAAAAATCATTTACAAACATAAATTATTACAAAAGTATATTTGGTGGTAGTATTTTTTCGGCATGTGACCCATATTTTCCAATCATGTATTATCATATTTTTAAAAATAAAAAATTAATTGTTTGGGTTAAAAATGCAGAAATAGAGTATTTAATTCCTGCTAAATCAAATCTTAGATTAAATTTTAAAATTTCAGATAAAAATATTAATGAAATCAAATTAGAACTTGAAAAAAATGGAAAACATGAAATTAAAAATGAAGTTTTAGCTATTGACAATCAAAATGAAATTTGCGCAAAAGCAAAAATCAATGTTTACTTAAGAGACCCCAATTTTTTTAATTAAAACAGTTGCATAAGCAGCAATTCCTTTTTCTTTACCAATAAAACCTAATCTCTCAGTTGTAGTTGCCTTTATAGAAATATCTTCAATATCGATACCCATACATTTTGAAAGTTCAACTTTCATTGAGTAAATGTAATGAGATAGTTTTGGCAATTGCAAACATATTGTTGAATCGATATTTATAATTTCATATCCTTTTTCAGTAATCATAGAAATAACACTAGACAACAAGATTTTACTATCAATATTTTTATAATCATCAGAATTATCAGGAAAATGTTTACCTATATCTCCCAAATTAGCTGCTCCCAACAAAGCATCACAAATAGAATGTATTAAAACATCCGCATCAGAATGCCCAGTAGCTCCTTTTTTATATGGAATAATAATACCTCCTAACCAAAAATCAATACCATCTTTTAACTGATGAACATCAAAACCAAAACCTACTCTTATTTTCATTTACTAATTTATTTGTGTAGTTCTTCCAAAATCCCAGGTTAATGAAAAACGCATAGTATTTGCCAATGGATTAGTTGCACCGGCTTCAGTTGTAGCATTAACAAGGTATGAAAAATCAATAGTATAAACTGTATATTTCATTCCCATACCAAAAGAAAAATACTTCCTTCCTCCTTTTGTATCATGCTCGTTAAAATAGCCAGCTCTTAAAGCGAACTGATTATCATACCAATACTCTGCTCCTAAGGAATACATTAATTCTCTCAACTCTTCTTTAAAACCTCCAGGAGCATCCCCAAACGATTGAAAAATACCAGAAACTACCGAAACATCAGGGTCTTTTCCTGATGATATTTCACCTTCATCATCATATTCAGGTGGCGTTGGCACCAATAATTTATTAATATCAATAGCAAAAGAAAGCTTATTATAATCATCGATTTCAGTACCTAAAGCAGTGCCTAATCTCATATTAATTGGAATAAAATCATTAGTAGCTGTCTCAGTATATCTAATTTTATTTCCTATGTTTGAAATATTCAAGCCAATTGCTAGATCCATCTCCTTTTTAGCAATTCTTATAGTTTGTGAATAAAAACCTGATAAATCTGCTGCAATTGATTGTCCAGAAACAGTTTCATATCCCCCCGCAGATTGACCTCCAGTAAGATCAGAAAGAATATATTTTCCTCCTATTGAAAGTGAAAAATTATCTGCTAATTTTCTAGAGTATGCTGAGCCTATAACATATTCATTGGGAGTATAGGTGCCTATTAATCCTCCATTATTATCTGTGAATGTAATCTGTCCAAGAGAAAAATATCCTAGTTCAAATCCTACTGCTTGACCATTATCTAGCTTTTTGTATCCTGTTAGATATGATAAATTGATGTCATTTACAAGAGCACGTAACCAAGGCACAAAAGAAATAGAAATACCAAGATCATTTTCTACAAATGCAAATTTTGCAGGATTCCAATGCATAGAATTAACATCAGGACTAGTAGCTACTCCAACATCACCCATAGCTCCAGCTCTTGCGTCAGGCCCAATCAATAAAAAAGGTACTGAAGTTGTTATAGTATTTAATTCATCCTGTCCAAATGAATTAAAAGATATTAATAATACACTTATAATTCCAATTATTTTATTCATTCTATTTAGATTTGATTTGCAAATATACTGCTTTTATAAAGAGAGTAAACGCTATATTTCAGGTAATAGTATGATTCTTATCGATTTTGATGAAGAATTACCATTTGCTAAATAAACTCTTAGGTTAGCAATATAAATCCCCGGATTAATTTTTACTCCATAATTATTTTTTCCATCCCAACTAATTGGACCAATTCTATAACCATCAGCACTAAATGACTTCTTATCAATTCTTTTAACTAAAACTCCTGTAATAGAATAAATCTCCAATACATAATTAAGTTCCTGATTAACTTTGTTATGTTCAAAATAAATATCTGTAGAAGTGGAAAAAGGATTAGGAAAATTTGTAAAATCTGAAATAACAAAATCATCTTCGTCTGTAACAACAAAATTGATTATAGCCTGTGATGAATTATTAAAAACATCCCATACTTTTAAAACTATTGAATGACTGCCTGGCGCTATATTGTAGAATGGAAATCTAACTATACCTCTAGTATAATCATCTTTATTAGCTTCATAAAAATCATTCAAAATATATGGATCGGCAGTATTACCATCTAAAACAGCAGTTATATCATGACCAATACCATTGCCAACTGTATTTATACCGCTTACATCAAAGATATGAGCAAGTAGTGTAGGATTTTGATCAGTTATTCCACCATCTAAAAAAAGTGTGTCATTCATAAATAAAGATAATTGTGCTCCATCATAATCGTAAACGATATCTTCTGCTGTACCTCCTATGACAAAATTTTCTTCATTTCCATTAGCATCTGCTGGATTATCTGAGTCATTATTAACAGCATAATATGATATTTTACCATAACCATAATTATATGCTATATCCTTAGGCACTATAAATGAAAAAGAAAATTTTCCATTTACTACAGATGCAGTTCCTCTGTATAATATATTATTTTGATCTCTATAAGGCATAGGGGTACAACTTTCTTGACCTAAAGTTGTTCTAATAATTTCTTTATCATAAACGGTAGAATAAATTGTTCCATTAAAATTTGACAAAAGAATACCTTCATTTTCAATCTGACCTTCAATAGTAACTTCACCCAATGCCTTTAAGGTATCATTAATTGTCAGTGTATTAACCTCAAATTTTGGATATGCTAGACGAAGGGCAGGATTTCCTAAAAGCGTGAAATTCCGGTTATTTATAGAACTTCCACTCAATACTTTAGTGTGTTTAAACACATCTCCTAACCTTGGAAAATCTCCTTCTTTTTTCTCAAATATTGTTTCAATAAAATTAGTATTTAAATTATAATTTGGTCCTGAAAAAAC
>MDSV01044255.1_pt1 | contig 42503 bp, 27 predicted proteins | sample 810851 | NCBI WGS metagenome assembly MDSV01 (sample SAMN05326640, study PRJNA326480) | marine metagenome | isolation source: seawater | place: Atlantic Ocean: North East | collected 2012
GCGTGAGCGAGGACGAAGCCGCGGCGCTGGTTCTCGGGGACCTGAAATTCGCCGCCGGCGCGTTCGCGCTGGTGTTCGTGTGCGTCTTGGCGTACGTGCGGTCGTGGTGGACGGCGACCAACGCCGTGCTCGGCGTCGCGCTTGCGTTCCCGTCGGCGTTTTTCTTCGCGCGCGTCGCCGCCGACTCGCCGTTCGTCTCCTTCCTCACCGTGCTCGTGCCGTTCGTGCTCATCGGCATCGGGTGCGACGACGCTATGGTCATGTGCGACGCGTTCGAAGCGAGCGTCGGCGACGGCGGTGATGACGGTGACCGCACGCTTCGCGATGATGGAGGCGTCGGTACGGCTCGCGATTCGGTATCCGTCAGCGCCGGCGGAAAAAACGCTCGTCGCGAAAAACACGCGAGCCTCCCGTCGGAGGCGGCGTTCGCCGCGCGCTTCGCGAGCGCCGCAAAGGCTATGCTGGCGACGTCGCTCACGACGGCCGTGGCGTTCGGGAGCAACGTCTTCAGTTACATCCCGCCCGTTCGCGCGCTCGGCGCGTACGCGGCGGCCACCGTCGTGGCCAACTACGCGTTGGTGTTGACGCTTCTGCCGGCGGCGCTGCTGATACGAGCCAAAGGCTTCCGCGCCTCGGCGCGCGGCGCGGCGGCGGCGGCGCGCAGGGCCTTCGGGATCTTCGGGCCGCGCACCACCGCGTACGCCCCACTCGACGCGGAGGTGGAGCTCCAGAGCGTCGACAGCGTCGCGCGCGTGACGGGCGCGGTGGATTCGGGTCGCGGCCGCGGCGAAGGGGGAGACGAAGCGACGGTCGACATCGGGGAAGACGCCCCGAGCGCGAGACAGTTCCGCGCCGCCGCCGCGGAACCATCCGCAGAACCGTCCGCGGAACGGGGTTCCGCGGAACCGTCCACAGTCATCACGCCACGCCTCCAGACGCGCGGTTTCCCGACGACGAAAGCCCTGGGCGCGTTCGTGATCGTTCGGCGCGTGCCCATCCTGGCGGCGAGTTTCGCGGCGGCGCTCGCCGCCGCCGTCGCGGTGGCGCGCGGGCTGGCCGTCGCGGAGAAGCCCCCGCCCCTGCTTCGGCCGGACCTGAACCTGCAGCGCGTGCAGCACCTGCTGTTCGACGTCTTCTACACCGAGAACTGGAGCACCGTGCGCGTGGCGTTCGGCGTGCGCTCGGTGGACCGGTCCGCGGCGGACCCCAACGACCCGATGAGTTTCGGCGCCCCCATCTGGGACGAGGCGTTTGACTTTTCGAAAGAGGGCGTGCAGAGAGGCGTCCTCGCGGCGTGCGAGACCGTGGCAGGCGCGCGCGACGCGCTGCGCTTCACGCCAAGCGCTGGCGCGGAGGAGTGCGCCATGCAGGCGTTCGTCAGAGCGCACGTCTCGACCGGCGCGAACGGCACGACAGAAGAACGCGACGTTCCCTGGGGGCCGGACTTGCCGTCGGCGCTCGCCGCCTGGTCCCGGGAAGACGGGCGCGCCTGGCGCGAGAACCTGGGGTGGGCGGGCGCCGAGGGCGCGTCGCCTCTGACGTTCCTGACCGCAGACTACTTCGTGGACCTGCACCCCGTCGCCAGCACCAGCGGCGAGATCCGTGCGGTGTACGCGGCGTGGGAAGCCGCGGCGCGCGCCGCGAACGAGGCCATGGAACGCGCGATGCGAGCGTACGGAGAAGGCGCGGAGGACGCGGAGGGTCGAGCCCGAAACGTAAAAATCCCAGTCGTCGTGCAGGCGTGCGACGTGTGGAACCGCATGGGCGTGGAGGAGAGCATCCGGCACACGGCGTTCGTGAGCCCGCCCGTCTCGGCGGCGGCGGCGGCGGTGATCATGTTCGCCGCGACACGCAGTCTCAGAGTCACCGTCGCGGCGCTCGCCACCATCGCGGCGGCGGTCGTGCTCATGCTCGCCGCGTTGGTCGCCGCGGGCTGGGAGTTCGGCGTGGTCGAGGAGCTCTGCGTCACGCTGCTCATCGGGTCCTCCATCGACTACTGCATTCACTTGGCCGTCGCGTACGCGGAGGCGGAGACCGAGGCGGCTCGGATGTGCGCGACGGACGCCCTTCTCGACCGCCGCCACGAAAAAGTGAAGCTGGCTCTGGGGCACGTCGCGCCCACGATCACGGGCGCGGCGGTGACGACGGCGGCGAGCTGCGCGATGTTGCTGTTGTGCCAGGTGGAGGTGCTCGTGAAGATCGGCGCCACCATCGTCGCGAACACCGTCGTCGGATACGCGCTCACCTTGTTGCTGTTCAGCGCGTTGGTCGCTACGTACGGCGATTGACAAGAGGGATGCGAGGGTGGTGGAGGCGCGTTCTGTGAGCTCCTTCATGTTAGTCTGCTTATACTTATATAGAATAGATAGCGAGCGAGCTTACTCTGCGCGACGGCGACGAGCCGTGACCCAAGGACCGCGCTTCGACGCGACGGAAACGCGTCAGATATTGTTTGTTTCTTTCGACCGGAAAACAAATATCCACGTCATCCGAAGCTGGTCGCAGACTCGGCGGCACGAGCGCTCCTCTCGCGGTACTCGACCTGCGGTCGCGCGTTCTCGCCGCGCGTCCCTTCAGCGTCCATGCCGCCCGCGGATGTTTCGGCGAAGGCGTCGACGGCGGCGTCCCAGCCGCGCGATCGATGGTTCCACGGGGTGCACGCGCATTTCGTGCCTTCCATGTCGCGCGAACGCGACACGCCGCCCGGCGCCGCGGTCGCGCTCGCGTCCCCCTCGAGCCTGAAGGACCTGGACGTGTACGGCACGCTTCGCGAGAAGCACGTGTGTCTGAGCCGGGGCCAGATCCGCGCGATGTACTCGGACGTGCGCGAGCGCACGAAGAGAGCGCTCGCCGGCCTCACCCCGGCGCAACTTCGTGCGGTGCCCGAGCCCTCTCTGAACCCCTTTGACTGGGGGCTGGGGCACATCGCGCACTTCTACGAGTTCATGATCCTGCGCCTGCTCGCGCCCGAGACGCCCGAGGACGCGTTCCTACCCGGCCACGACAAGCACGCGCTGTTCGACTCGTTCAGAGCCGCGCACGACGACCGGTGGCGCCCGGCGCAGGCGGCGGGGTCGGACCCCGGCTTGGCGGAGATCGAGGGCTACCTCGACGGCGTGACGAACGCGCTGCTTGATTGCACGCGCCGTCGCGCGGATTTGAACGCGAAGCCGGGTGACTCTTCGAGCGACGACGACGACGTGTTGCTCGACCCCGTGTCTTCCTACCTGCACACATACGGCGTCGTGCACGAGCACTGGCACGTCGAGGACTTCATCCAAACCAGGCACACGCTCGGGTACGCGCCACCCGCCTTTGTCCCGGAAACGCCGAAAACGTACGCCGCCGATTGCGCCGGCGCGTTCCTGTCCGTGTCCCCGTCCCCGTCCCTGTCCCTCGGCACGAACGCGCAGTCGGGCGAAAACGTGGAGGCACGAACGACGCAGCCGCGCACCTCAGGCTACGTGACCATCCCCGCGGGCCGGTACGTGCTCGGCGCCGGCCGCGGCGACGCGTGGGTGTTCGACGCCGAGCGTTGGGCGCACGAGGTGCCGGTGCCCGCGTTCCGCCTGGCCGAGCGGTGCGTGACCAACGCCGAATTCGCGGCGTTCGCCGACGCGGGCGGCTACGAGAACCGCGCGCTGTGGTCGCACGAGGGCTGGAGATGGCTGGAGGGGAACAGGAAGTGGCTGGCGGACCCGGCGAACGAGGGCGTCGACGAGACGAGCGCGTCGCGCGCGGGGCGAAACGTTCGGGCGCCGCGATACTGGGTCTCGAATCGCGATTCGCGTAAAAAGCGCGACGAGACGTCGCGAGACCGGGCGCAGCGTCACGGCGTCTCAAACTGGCTCGAGCTCTGGTTCGACTCGCGACGGCCGCTTCAGGCGGACGCGCCCGTGACGCACGTCACGTGGTACGAGGCGGAGGCGTACTGCGCGTGGGTGGGGGGGAGGCTGCCCACGGAGGCGGAGTGGGAAGTCGCCGCGCGCACCGACCCGAGCGCCTACCCCGCGCGCTCCGGCGACGCAAACGCCGCCGCCGGCGCAAACGCGCGCCGCGAGTACCCCTGGGGCAATACCTTTGAGGCGCCCTGCGACGTGACGCGCGCGAACCTGGACGGGTTCCGCGGCGGCGTCGTCGCAACCGACGCGTTCCCCTCCGGCGCCTCCGCGTGGGGTTGCCGCGGCATGCTCGGCAACGTCTGGGAGTGGACCTCGAGCGCGTTCCTGCCCTTCCCGGGGTTCGCCATGGACTTCCCCTACCGCGAGAACAGCGCGCCTTGGTTCGGGTACCGCAAGGTGTGCAAGGGCGGGTGCTGGGCCACGAGCGCTCTGATCGCGCGCGCAGGCTACAGGCACAGCTTCTGGCCGGAGATGAACGCCGTCTACACGGGCTTCCGCGTCGCCATGGACGTCGCCGGCGGGAAGCTGTGACCGCCACGCGCTCCGCCGCGCGAGAAAAAGGCGGAGACGGAGGGCGGCGCGGAGACGCGCGGGAGCGGCGACGCGGCGACGCGGCGATTCGGTGATTCGGCGCTCGGCCGACGCCGAGTGCTGTGCGTCGCGCCCGCGCTTCCCGTTTCCGGCGACGACAAGAGCGACGCGGGCAACGGCGTGACCATCGGCCGCATCGCGAGCGTTCTGGCTGAGGAAACCGGCATGTGCGCGACGCTCCGCGCGCCGGCGGACTTGCCGCGCGGCGCGCGCGATTTCGAGGCGTTCCTCGCCGCCGGCGACTTCGCGCTGGCGGTGGCGCTGCACGCGTTCAAGTGCGGGGACGCGCTGGACGCGCTCGCGGAGCTGAGGGCGAAGACGAAGAGCGGCGTCAAGACGGTGCTGGTGCTCGGCGGGACGGACGTCAACGTGGACGCGCGCGAGAATCCGCCGCGCGCGGCGACGCTGGCTCGGCGCGCGCGCGCGGCGAACGTCGTGGTGGCGTTTTCGCCGTCCATGGTCGCCGCCGCGCCGCGCGGCGCGCTCCCCCCGGCGACGACGACGACGGTGCCGCAGGGCGTGCGTTTACCTTTTCACGCGGCGTCCCCCACGCGCGACGGCGAATCGGCGGACCGGCGTGGGTCCGAGAAGACGCTGCACGACGCGCTCGACGTGCCATCGTCGACCCCGGTGTTTCTGCTCCCCGCCGGGCTGAGGCCGGTCAAGGACGTGCTCTGGGCGGCGGACGCCGCGGAGCGCGCCGCGCGATGCGCCGCCGAGACGAAAACGGAGCCGCTCGTTTCGCGAGGCGGAGGAACCTCGCCCTCTCTTCGCGACCCGGCGTCTGCGTGTTCGGAGCCGTCGTCTCGCCTCCCCCCGCCCGCGTTCGTGCTGGCGGTGGTCGGCCCCGCGCTGGACGAGCCGTACGCGTCGCTGGTCGCGCGGAAGGCGCGCGCGTGCTCGGCGGAACGAGGCGGCGCCGGCGCGTTCGCCGCCGCCGCGCCGGTGCCGCGCGGCGCGCTGCTCGCGTACGCGCGCGCCGCGGCGGGCGTGGTCAACACGTCCCTGTCCGAGGGGCAGAGCGGCGCGCTGCTGGAGGCGGCGGCCGCGGGCACGCCAGTTTTCGCCAGGGACATCCCCGGGAACAGGGCGCTGCTGGACATGCTCGCGGAGGAATCCGCGGAGGAACCCGCGGAGGAATCCGCGGAGGAAGTCGCGAAAGAACCCGTCTCGTCGCCGCTCGCGCGGTTTCCGCGACTCGCGGCGTGCGCGCGTCCGTGCGGGTTTCTGTTCGCGGCGCCGGAGACGCTCGCGGAGGCCATGGCGTCGTTCGCGGAGGACTCCGAGCTGGGATCGGCGATGCGCCACGCCGCGGGCCGCGCGGCCGCGCGCGCGCGGCGCGGCGCGGAGGCGCTCGCGCGCCGCGAGCGCGAGGGGTGGCGCGACATCGCGGCGGGGCTCTTGGCGACGGAGAAGGCGTGAGTCGTGTTTTTCGTCTAGGACTCGTAGCGCGTTTCGGTTTTTCCAGCCTCGCCTTCGAAGGCGTCCCGCTGTGACGGGCGGCGCGCGAACGACTCGCGAGAGTCGACGCGTCGTCCCGAGAGGGTCTCCGAGAGGAGATCGCCGTCGTCGGACGAGGCGACCGACACGCACCGTTTTTGTTTACAGCAGTAGGTAGTCTAGAGCTACGTCCGACGTCGCCGAGAGAAACGCGCGTCTTCGGCCGAAAGCCGTTTTCTTGCCGCGTCCGCAGACTGGCAGACGGTTGCGATCGTCCTTTCTGATTGGTCGTGCCGACGTCACCGCTTTTCTCCAGTCTTCGAAAGCGGCGTCCCGCAGATCACCGCTCGCGTCGCACGCTCCGGCGTCTTCGCTCGCGTCCATGCGTACCTCCGTTCGAGGTGGCGCCGCAATGCGCCTCGTGCTCTTCCTCGGGATGCTCGCGCTCGCCTCCGCGGGCAAGGGCGTCCTGAAGGCCTCGGACCGCACGTTCGATTCCGAGGTGCTGGATTCCGGCAAGAACGCCTTCGTGAAGTTCCTCGCCCCCTGGTGAGGACACTGCAAGTCCATGGCCCCCGATTGGAACAAGCTCGGCGCGAGCTTCGCGGACTCGTCGTCCGTTCTGATCGTGGACGTGGACTGCACCGCGGACGGCGAGCGCACCTGCCAGCGCATGGGCGTCCGCGGGTACCCCACCATCAAGTACTTCATGTCCGGGGACAAGAAAGGCAAGGATTACCAGCAGGGCCGCGACTTCAACTCGCTCAAGCAGTTTGCGGACCGCGCGCTTAACAAGCCCACGTGCGACGCCGTCTCGAAGAAGGGGTGCGCGAAGAACGAGGTAGCGTTCATCGAGAAACACGAGGGCAAATCCGCGGAAGACATCAAGGCTGTCGCCGCGGAGAAGGCGGACGAGCTCAAGGCTGTCAAGGCGGAGCGCGCCGAGGCGGAGCGCGCGATGAAGGAGAAAACGAAGGAGTGGAAGAAAAAAGAAGCCGCGCTCAACAAGGCGCAGAACATCCTCAAGCAGATGGTGAAGAACACCGCGTAAGGAATTGAGGTGGCGGCTGTCAATGGGCACGCGCGTGCTTCTGAAACGACGGTTCGGTGGGTACTGCGACTTCCGTAGCGCGCGGCCGCGTCTGAGAAGAAGAGGCGCGCTCGCCGCCGCCGCGGGCCGGGTCCGATGAATCCCCGTTTCGAAAATTCCTGCGTCGCCGCGGGAGACGGAACGGCGGAGGAATGATACGCTGACCCGGGACCGCGGACCGCGCGGCGAGACGCGCATATCAGACATAGAAACGACTCGCGTTCGGTCCGTGGGAGTGTGCACGCGCATCGCGTGCGGCTCTGCACGGACCGCCGCGAGCCCTTCGCGCGCACCGTGATGATGAGAAAAACGTTTCGTGCGTATTTTTCGTTTCTTCACGTGGAAGTTTTTCGTTGTTGGTTTTCTCACAACTCGTCCCTGCAGACGATGGCGCGCGCGGCGTCGTCGGCGTCGTCCGCGGGCAAACCCGGCGCGGGTTACGCCACCTCGCATCTGTTCGCGTTCTGCTTCGCGTTCCGCGTGGCCAACGCCTTCGCCGTGCGCACGTACTTCAACGCCGACGAGTTCTGGCAGGGTCCCGAAGTCGCGCACAGGGCCGTGTTCGGCTACGGCCATCTGACGTGGGAGTGGCAGCGAGGCCTCCGCGGATACGCGCACGTCGCCATCTTCGCCGGCGTGTACAAGCTTGCGGCGCTCCTCGGAGCGGACACCACGTTCGTGATCGCGTGGGGACCGCGCGTGGCGCAAGCCGCCATAGCCGCGGTCGGGGATGTGTACACGCACGAGCTCGCGAGGCGGTGGTTCCGATCCGCGTCGGCCGCGCGCTACGCCGCGTTCTGCTCGCTGGCGTGCTGGTTCAACTTCTTCTGCGGCGTGCGCACGTTCTCCAACTGCCTCGAGGCGGTGCTGACAGCGGCGGCGCTGGCGCACTGGCCGTGGGGATCGCCGGGGACGGCCGGGGACGGCCGGGCGTCGGAAGGAGTACAAACAGAACCCGCGGCGAACCGACCGAACCGAGTGCGCGCCGTCGCGTTCGCGGGCGCGGCGTGTCTGATTCGACCCACCGCGGCGACGTATTTCCTGCCTCTGTTCGCCACCGAGCTGGCTCGAACGAACGCGAAAGTCAAATTCGTGTGCCTGGAGTGCCTCCCCGTGGCCGTCGCGACCGTCGCGCTCGGCGTCGGCGTCGACTACGCCTTCTCGGGCGCAGCGTACGTCGCGGCGTGGAACTTTTTCAAGTTCAACGTCGCCGAGGGGGGCAGCGCGGCGTACGGGACGCACCCCTGGCACTGGTACCTCACGCAGGGCTTCCCCGCGGTGGCCACCGTGTTCGCGCCCCTCGCGTTTCTCGGATGCGTCTCCGGGACCCTGAAGGGCGCGCGCCCCTGGGAACCGTTCGCGGTGGCCGGGTACTGCGTCCTCGGCCACTCGCTCGCCGCGCACAAGGAGTTCCGGTTCCTCATGCCGGCGCTCCCGCCGACGCTCGCGGCCGCGGGCGGCGCGCTGGCGGCGTGGCAGGCCGAGCCGAGGACCGCATGGCGCACGCGGCGCGCCGTCGCGCTCGTGCTCCTGACGCAGATCCCGGCGGCGGCGTACCTCTCGTGGTGGCACCAGAGCGGCACGGTGGCCGCCGTGCGCCACGTCGCGCGCCTGGCGGCGGAGGGGAAGGTGCGCGCGGGCGGCGTGTTCTTCGCGACGCCGTGCCACCAGCACCCGTTCCACTCGCACGCGCACTTGCCCAGCCGTGTGCCGGTGCCGATGGCGTTCCTGGAGTGCCAGCCCGCCGCGGTGGAGGGCAGGAACGAGCACGAGCCGGACGAGGCGGACCGCTTCTTCGCCGACCCGGAGACCTTCTTGGACCGCCGGTTCGAGAGCGGAGACGGCGCCGACGAGCGTCTGCCCTCGCACGTCGTGCTCTTCGACGGCACGAGCCGCGACGCGGGCATGAGGCGCTGGCTCGACAAGTGGGGCTTCGAGGTACACGAGCGGCTGTTCCACGCGCACTTCGCCGTGGACCGCGAGCTGCAGGCGGAGGTGCTGGTCTTCGCGAGGCCGGCGGCGGCGCGAAGCGCGGAGGCGCCGCCGCGCGCCGCACCGGAACCCCCGGACGCGCGCCGCGAAGGGAACGGGGACGAGTTGTGACCGCGCGCGAGCGCGTCGTGTCTGGCGTCGTCTCGTAGACTAGGGTAGTGCGCGGTAACATCGGGTTCTATCGCGACGGTGTCGTTCTCGTCTCGTCACGAGTTCGTCGCGAACGCCGCGAGAAGAAAAAAGAAAACGCGCTTTTTGCGCGCCAGACGTCACGCTTCGACGGCGCCTCGTCGTCGCGCGCCGCCGCGCTCGTCCTCCTGGCTGTTCGTGACATCCTGCGGCGGCGCGCGCGCGCGTTTCTTTCCAGCAGCCTTCGCGACTCGGCGCGTTTCCTCTCCGCCGTTCTCCCCGGCGACCTCCCCGTCGGCGTCGCGCGCGCTGAGACGCTCGGCAAGCTCGACACCGCGGGGACCGGGCGCGTCCGCCCCGCGCGGCTCGCGCTCGTCGGGCGTCTCGTCGTCGTCGCGGTGCGGCATGGCGCCCGCGCGCCCTCCGTTTTCGGCCGTGAGCGCCCTCCAGCCCGCGACGTCGAGGTGCATGACGAACGTCGCGCGCTCGACGTCCATGTTCTCCTCCGGCTTGCGCGTCTTCTTGACCGTCGGGCGCAGGCCGGTTTCCCCTTCGCGAAGGGGAGCCTCCTCCGGCAGCGCCAAGCCAGCTTCGCCGTCCTTCACCAGGAACGAGAGCGTGAAGACGTTCTCCACGAACTGCGCAAAGGACGTGGGGTTCACGGACAGCTCCTCCATCGTGAGCGGCTGTCTCTTGGTTTTCCGCTCCTTCATCACCTTCACCATGCGCTTCATCGCGTGGTCCGTCTGCTGCTCGGCGTTGGTGTCGTCCACCGCGTCGGTGGTGGTCACCGGCCCCAAGGGCTCGTTGCGCCGCCGCTGGTGCGCGGCGCGCAGCTTCACCTGCGCGTCCATGGGTCCGTTCATGAACGACGCCGCGGGCGCCTCCGCGAAGTGCTTCGCGACGTGCGAGCCGCACACGCGCCAGTCGAACGCGCCGGAGTCCTCCGCGGCGGTCGCCGTCTTGTCCGCGCAGTCGTGCGTGAACAGATGGATCAGACGCGTGACCAACTCCGCCGGCGTGTGTTTCGCCGCGCCGCCCAGCTTCTTGGACATCTCCAAGCCCGACTCCGCCAGCGTGCTGTACAGAGTCGTGTCCACCTGCTGCTCGCGCGCCTTCTTGACTGCGGGGTGCGGCGGAAAATGAGGTCGGTCGGAGGTGAGTGGAGCGGACTCGGAAGCCGCCAAGCGACGCGCGTCGCGCGACAGATTTTTGAAATTTTTGGATCGCCTCGGACGACTCGAGCGATGACGCGACGTGAGTCGGGGTGCGACGAGTATCTGGCGCGAACAGCGCGCGGGTGACGTACCGTTCACGTTCAGGGTGTCCGCCTTGGTGATCATGCTCGAAAGCGTGTTTTTCTTGGCGTCCGTGAGCTCATCCTTGTTGGCTGCGAGTCCGAGCGTTCGGGTCGAATGGGTCAGTCACCAGTTCCAGAGGTGCCAACATCGGGCGCAGAGGCGGGAGGCGGTCGCGCGCGTACCGTTCACTTCCACATCGAGTTCCCGGTACTTCTTGCGCAGCGCGCGACGGAACTCGGGGTGCTCGATGTCGATCTCGATGGGGTCATCCACGGTCCCGGCGACGTCACCCATGGTGGCGTGCGCGGCTGGACTGGTTTGCTGGAGCCTCTTCCTTGAAGTTTTCGAAAGGTCGACGGGCAGAATCCTGTGAGGTGCTGCGCGCCATCAGCTCGACATGCTCGAGCGAGTTGTCTTTTTCCGAAGGGCATCCGAGTCAGCGTTTGACCTTTCGACGCACGTCAGCACGCGCCGCGCTCCGACCACCCCGCTCGGTCGAGACACACTCGGGCGCTCCCGAACCTCAGGTGCGTCGCCCATCCGACCGCCTCTCGCCGCGCGCGTCGTTTACGGAACACCGCGCGCGCCCGCCACCCGACCCCCCGACCCTTTCGGGCGTTGTTGGTTTCCGAACGACGAAAAGCGCATTCTTCGGCACGGGGCTGCCGTGAAGAAGCACGCACTAGGGTCGCGCGCCGGTCGGGTTCACCGCGGCCGCTCGGAGGGATCCACGTATGCGTGGGTCGACACACCACCACGCGCGTTCTTCGGCCCGCACGCGCTGACCCTCGCCTCCCCCCTTCCGGCTGAAACAGAGGCTGCCGAAAACCCCACTCCCCGAAAGCCAGCACCCGAGTTCCAGCCGAATCGCGCCGTCATGCATCGCATCGCGAGCCTCGGGGACATGCAGGAGAGCAACAAGCACGAGCGTCACCACAGCACACATTCCGGCGCTCGTAAGCACTCCACGCTGTGGGACAGCGACGACGAGCAGCACGCCGCGATGGTGGACCTCGGCAAGGTTTTCGAGTTTGTGCTGAAGAACACCGTCGTCGCGCTCGTCGCCGCCGCGTGGCAATCCGTCGCCGGTTTGTATTACCTGGCGCGCGAGGGCGACTACGACGCGCTGTGGGAACCGGCGACCGAGATGTTCCACGGAACCGACTGACGCGAGACGGAAGAACGCGCCTCGTCTGCGCCCGTTTGCTTCGCACGTGTGCTGTACATCAAGCGGTAGAAGACTGTGTCACGATAGAAATACGATACGTACTCTCCTATTAGTACCACCCGGCGGCTATACGCGTAACGTCGTCGTCGTCGTCTCATCACGCGATTCCCGCGTGGCTCCCGAGATGCCGTTGCGCGGTTTCCCTGCGCTCCGCCGACGCGCGCGACGCGGAGGCGATCGCCGACCGCATCGCCGCCATGGACCCGCCCGAGGCGAAGCCCGCATTGCCGCCGCGTTCCTCGACGGCCTCGTCGCCTTCCAGGTTCCGGCACGCGCGCGCCACGCCGTGGTTCAGACGCAAACCGCGAGCTTCGTTCTCGGCGTCGTACGCCTCTCGGTACGCCCCGGGCGTGCGCGTGTGTCCGCGGGGCGCGCCGCGGACCATCCAGGCCGCGAACGCGCCGTCTTCTTCCGCGTTTTCTTTTTCGTTCCGCGAAAGCTCCGAGTGACTGTCAGTCGCCGCCACGGGAGGTTTCACGCGAGCTCCCGCGCGCGACGCTCCGAGGTTGCGCGCGGGGGTCTCGCCCGCCCACGTCGGCCGCGCCGAGTCATCCGCCGCGTTCTCGCCCGCTCGGACTCCCTCCGAGACTCCCTCGTTCCGAACCCCCGGAACGGCGACGTCGTTCCCGCGCTTCCCCCCCCGCGCTCGGTTCAGGTCGTCGTCTCTCGCGCGCGCTTCCGCGTCGTTCCCGCCGTCGCGGAAACGCACGAAGTCCCGGTTGGCGGCGGCGACCCGCGCTGCGCGCGCCGCCGGAGGCTCGCGCGGCCCGCCCGGAACTCCGTCGACTCCATTCTCGCGCGCGTCGTCGCCGAACCCGGCACCGGCGCCGACGCCGTCCACCTCCGCGTGGTACCGCGCCCTCGACTCCCAGCGGCCCGCGTGTTCGCTCGTCCTGTGCTCCAGCTTGGGGTGCACGCGCCCCTGGCCCCACTCCGCGCGCGCCTCCCAGCGGCCGGCGTGCGCGTCCGCGCCGCGGCGCACGTGGCCGAGCGCGCCGACCGCGCGCGGGGCGCCGCCGTCGCCGTCCCTGTGCCACGCTCCGCGCGCCTCCCACGCGCCCTGCAGCTGCCGGGACTCGTCCAGCGGGCCGATCGGCCGCTGGCCGTGCGGCCCGGGGACGGGGTCGCCCGGCTTGGGCCTCGCCCCGCCGCGTGGCAGGGCGTGCGCCCAGCCCGCGCGGCGTTCCCACAGCCCGTCGTCCCAAACGCCGTCGCGGTACCCCGCCTCGTGCACGCCCCGTTCGAGCTTGAGGTACCCGCCGTTCTCCCAGACGTCGCGGCCCATGTGCGGCGCGTAGTGGCCTTTGTTGGGCATCTCCAAGTGCACGTTCGCGTCGTGCCACCGGCCTCTGTCTTCCCAGCGGCCCGCGTTTCTCGCGCCGCCGTTCGCGTCCTTCTCTTGTTGACTCATTGCCTTGTTCTTGCCCCCGCCGTCGCCGAAGAACGCGCGCGCCTCGTGGCGCCCCGCGTGCGCGTCGGCGGGCCGCCGCGCGTGTCCCGCCGTCGGGTCGGCTCGCGCGCCCGCGCGGTCCTGCCACCGGTTCTCGTGCGCGCCCTTCTCGGGCGGCGCGCGCGGGCCTTTGTTCGCGATGGACGCGAAGAACTGCGCCTGGCGCCGACGCAGCGCCAGCGCCGTGCGGCTCAGGTGCTCCGGGAGAGTCTCGGGATCGGCGCTCGCGACGTCTTCGCCGTTCGCCGAGGCGACGTTCGTTTCGTGGTCAACGCTCTTCACGGGATCGGATGTCGTCGCGGAACTCGCGACGTCCACGCGCGTCGGATCCAGGGGAGGGGGCCAGATGCCGTCGACCGGATTTCTGCCCGCGTCGCCGTACGTCGCGCGCGCCTGCCACCGGCTCATGCCGTTGGTCTCGTTGCACGCCCGGGACCGGTCGCGACTGAACGCGGACTGTTTCTCGCTCACCCCCACCGAGGCGTGCTCCTCGAAACGCCATCGAGAGCGCTCGCCGAGCGCGCGCTGCCGCCTTTCAAGCTCGTACGCGCGCACGGCGTCCTCGGCGGAGATTGCGGCGCCCGGGGCATTACCGGACAGGGCGTCGGGGAGCACTCCCGCGGGGGTGTCCCGGCCGGCGCGGTCGAAGCGCGCCATGTTGTGTCGGCACCTCCGAGAAGCGCGCGGCGTTTTCTGGCTTCTCGGTCGTCAACGGCCGGAAGGAAGCATATCGAACGTCGTTCCGGGAGAGGTTTCTTTTTGCGCCAGAGGCAAGCGCACCTCCCCACGATGGCGGAAGGGATGGCCCTCGCCTCGCTGCGCGCGGAGACCGCGCAGCTCATCGCGGAGAAAGATGCCGACATCGCGCGTCTGAAGTACGACCTCGCCGTCGAGCGCGGCGAGAGGGAGAAGCTCGCGACTCTCGGGGAGCAAATGGGGAGGGCGAATGCTGCGTTGGAGGGTGAGCTCGAGTCTTCGGTGGAGCTGTTGCGCCTGGAGCGCGCGAAGACGGCGCGTCTGTCCGCGGCGCTGGACAAGGCGCGCGCGTTCCGCGACCGCGTAGACACGATGCGGCACGAGATGCAGAGGGGGGTCATGATCGCGTTCAACCAGCTCTCTCGCGCGACGACCGCGCTGGATGGGGAAATGCACGCGTTTTTCGGGGCGATGAACGACAAAGACGCGTGGGAATTCGACTTTGACGCCGACGTCGACGCGACGCGCGACGACGAGAACGGCGGCGCGGGGTTCGGGAGAAACGCCGCGCCGTCATCGAACACGACCCCCGTGAAGGCCCGGGATATGTCAAGTTTCTTCGACAGGCTCGCGACGCCAAAAGCGACGCGGGCGTCGCCGGGCGGGAACGGCGACGACAAACTGCGGAAAGTCGCCAGCGAGTACTGATGAGACGCGAACCGCGCGTGTGACGTGGATGCATTTTTTCGAGCCCGCGTCCGGTTGCTATCGCGCGCATCCAAACGGAGACTACGTACGCGCTACTACTCGATACTGTCGGACCCTCATCAGAACGAGTCCTCCGAGTCCGAGCCCCGCTCGGACCCGCTCACCTCCTCGAACTCATCGCTCGCGTCGTCCATGTCGGGGTTCAGGTCGAGCTGCACGAAAGGCACCACCTTCCTCGGTTTCGGCGCGGGCGGCGGCGCGGGCGCCGGCGCCGGCGTAACAGACGGCGTCTCCGCCGGCGCCGCGGGCTTCGCGTCCGCGTCCGCGCCGATCTGCAGCGGGTCGCCCGGTTTCCAGCCCGGCGGCGGCGGGGGGATGCCCGCCGGCCAAGGCTGCCCCGGCTTCCACGTCGAGAGCAGCTCGATGACCTTCTGCAGCGGCGGCATCGCGCCCGCCACGGATTTCTTCCGCGCCTCCTCGGCAACAGCCGCCTCCGCCACCCTCGCCTTCTCCCTCGCCTCCACCCGCGCGTGGTGCCTGGCGAGGTGCGACGCCGCGAAGTGTTCGTCCTGCGGCGCGGGGGGCACGATGCCGTACAGAGGCGCACCCGGCTCGTAACCCGCGGGCGCGAACGTGGTGTACGAGATGCGCCGCGCGTAATCCACCACGTCGCTCGCCGAGACCGCGCCGTCCGCGGGCAGGGAGACGTGATCCATGCCGCGCGCGGCGTCCACCGCCGTCTGGAGACCCACCGCGGCGTCCCGCAGCTCGGCGGCGAACGCCAGGAGCTTCGCGTCGGACTCCACCATCCCCGTCGTCAGCGCGGCGAGAGGACGTGTCGCCCGCGGCGCGAGCGCTCCTCTGCGCGCGGCGTGATGGGTGGCACACGTCAAAGGAAGGGCGCAGTGTAAGACGAAACGAAGCTCGGGTTGAGATGAAAAGGCTGACTCGTTGATGACGCGTTGACGACGCGCGCGCGCGTCCTTCAGAACACCTCTCTTTCGGGCTCGGCGCGAACGCACTCACTCGTCCTTGGTGAGCTCCGCGATGGCCTTGCGCCTGCGGTTGGCGCGCACCGCGCGCCGCCCGGTGAGCAGGCACTGGTTGAGGAAGAGCAGCGCGGCGACGCCGCCGAAGATGGCGGCGCCGCGCGACCAGTCCTCGGCGGTTTTGCAAAACCCGAATGACGCCACCGCGCCCAGCTTGAGCGCCAGCACCAGGTGTTCCTCGAGCTGCGACAGGATGGGAATGCGCGGCAGCGCATTGGACGTGCCGGAGATGGACATCCCGCTCGACCCGCTCGCAGTCTGCGTCTCGTACGTCACCAGCGACGGGCCCGCGGAGAACACGCCGCTCGAGCGCGGCGTCACCACGAACTCCAGCGTCTCGCGCGCGCCGGGCGCCACTTCGCCGAACGTCGCGCGCGTCGCGCCCAACACGTCGAACTGCGCGGCGTCCCACATCGGGTCATCCACGAGCACGGAGAGCGCGGGGCTGCGATGCGAGAGAGACAGCGGACGAGAGACAGCGCGAGGGAGAATGTCAGGAAGTGCGGCGGTCGGGACGTCGGGTTTCTCGGGTTTCTCGGGTTTCTCGGGTTTCGCGAAGACGGCGATCGATGCGCGCCGAGGAGAGCTTCGGGGTCTCGCGACGCCGCGCGTCGGAAGGCGGTGGGTTCGCGCGCGCGGCGGTGGCTGGGGTGGCGGGGCGAAGCGGCCTGTCGCTTACCTGTCGCCGGCGTTGTACACGTCGATCTTGATGGTCATGTTCTTGCCGATCACGAGCTGGTCCTCGACGACGGACTGCGGGAGGGATTCGGGAGGTGGTCAGATCGCGGGACGGCACGCGGATCCGCGATCGGGCGCCTCACGACAGGCGCGCGCGGGCGAGGTACCAGCTACTCGGTACCGATCCGGAGCTTCGCATCGCGAGGGTCGACATCGAGTGACGCACCTTGTGCACGATGAGGTGCGCCTGGGAGGGCGCGGCGTCTTCCTGCGCGACCGCGCCGGTCGTCACGAGCGCGGCGACGAGCGCGACAATCGCGAGGCGCGCGAAAACTCTCGTCGCGGATCGCATGGTTTCGGTGACTCTGCGCGTCGCCTAGAAGGAGGGTGCCGTGTGCGGCGATGCGCAACGCGTCGCGGGGGACGAATAGATGCGGGGACGACTCGAAGGACGAGCGTCGCGCGGCGCGTGTCTGGGTCAGGCCTCGATCGAACGAAGGAAAAGAGGAGGAGACGGAGGGCTGGAAAAAAGTCGACGCCATCAAGCGCGACGTGCGAGAGAGCAAGTCAAACGTCGCCGAGTCCCGGCATGCAGGGCGCAGGTTTAGTTAGGAGGCTCCTCCCGATTAGGCAATTTTGACAAACGTTCGCGCGCGCCGCGTCACTCGACCCGGCGCGAGACACGCGCGCGGATCCCGACCGCTCTCCCCGCGAACCGCCGCGATGGCCGAGGAGGAGACGACTCCGCCCCCCCCCCCGCCCCCCCCCGCGCCCGTGCTCGTGCACGCGTGGCTCCCGGCGGACCCCTTGCCCGTCCTCGGGGAGGACGAAGAGGCGCCCGCGCGCAAGCCCCTGGACGTGATCCTGCGCGACATCCCGCGCCGCCTGAAGGCTTCCGCGCCGGTCGCGACGCAGCGCCGGTGCCGGCAGGCGCTCGCGGATGCGCGCGCGAAGCTCGAGGCGCTCGGCGAGATCGCGGAGGACGACGAGGAGGCTGAGGCGAAGAACTCGAGCAAAGCGGAGCTGGAGGGTGCGATCGCCGAGGAGGAAGCGGCGCTGGCGGAGGCGGATGCCGCGTACGAAGCGCTCGCCGCGAGCCTGTGCAAGGGCGAGCACACGACACGCGCGTGGGTGGACTCCCTGAACAGGTACGTCGACGCGGGCGCCAGGGAGATCATCCCGGACGCGGACCGCGCGCACAGAGTGGCGGTGCCCGGAACGACGGAGCCGGATGCGCCGGGCGGCGGCCCGAACGCGCGTCGCGTCGTCGGCGACGCCGACGACGCGGCGTTCGCCTCCGCCGCCGACGCCGCGGTGACCAACGCGGCGCTGCTTTCGCGCGTCGCCTGCAAGGCCACGGGCGAGTTCCTCACGCAGGCGGGCGTCGAGAAGCGCGCGCCGCCGTCCAGGACGCGCGCGGAGACCAAGCCGTTCGCCGTGCCTCGGTACGAGCCCAACCCGTACGTCGGCGCCGAGGCGGCGGTGGCCAACTGCGAGCCGTGGGCGGACGCGCAGATCGCCGCGCTGGGCGACGCCGTGGAAAGGCTGGAGCGGGTCATCATCCGGTGGCGCGACACGGACACGCCCGGGGTGGCGCGCGTGCTCGTCGCCATGACCACCATGGGCGAGGACCCGGATTCGACGCCGGAGACGAGGAAAGTCGGCGGCGCCTACGTCGAGGTGGACGACGCCGGCGTCGGCGCGACGCGCGCGCTGCGCGAGTGTGCGGCGCTCGGCGTCTTCCCGGCGGGGCTCATCGTCCCCGCGGCGGGCGCGTTCTCCGCCGCCGCCGCGAGAACGCGCGCGGCGTGCGACGATGCGGGTGTCGAGGTGATCGCCAAGGACGTGCTCATGGGGGGGCTAGTCTCCGAAAAGTACCTCGGCGTCTCGGCGGCGTCCCTCGCCGCGCCCAGCCTCGCCGAGGCGCGGGGCTCGCCGTCGTTCGAGCCGCTGCGCTTCATCCTGGCCTCGCCGGGGGGATGGGACGCGCACGCGCGCGCGCTCGAGGCGTTGAACGAGGCGGGGGGGGGAAGCGTGGAGACCGCCGCCGTCGCGTGCTTCCTGGAGATGAACATGCGCGTCGTGGTGACCACGTCTTTGCGGGGCGCGCCGGCGTACGACGCGGCGGCGCTCGAGGCGTTTCTGCCGCCGCGCCTGCGCGCGCCCGAGCCGGCGCCCGAGCCGGCGCCGGGCGACGCCGACGCCGGGGACGCGGCGGGTGAGGCGCCAGCGGAGGCTGGCGCCGACGCCGGGGACGCGCTGGAGGCGGAGGAGACACTGGAACCCGGAAAGGAGGAGGCGGAGACAACACCGGAACCCGGAAAGAAGCTCGACGCGGCGCGGCGCGCGTGGGACGAAGCGTACGGGCCGGGCTCGGCGGGAACCGTCGCCGCGTAGCAGCGACGGATGAGAGCGGCCGACGCGACGCGCGCGTACTACTGGTACTCCTTTCGTCTACATAGAACCTCTACACGTCTACCGCGCGATTCCGTAGGTACGGACACCGCGCACCTTCACGTGCGTTTTACGCGCACACGGCACACTATCGCGCATGCGTCACCCCGGATCTCCCGTTTCGTCGCGAACGTTCTTCTTCCAGCGCGCGCGCAACTCGACGTACCCCCCCTCGTACCAGTCGTCGTTTTTATTTTCCGCCGCGCGCGACTCGGCGACGTCCAGCCCCAACGCGTCGGCGCCGGCGACGAGCGTGTCGAGCAACGCGCGGTCGCGCACGGCGCCGACGAGCGTCGCCACCCCGTTCGGTTTCGCGAGCCGCGCGCGAAGCACGAACGGGAGCGCCTCCGCGTGCGCCCGCTCGTACACGAGGTCGCTCCCCACGACGCGGTCAAACGTCTCGCCCGCGCGGAGACTGGGAAGCCACCCGCCGCGCGCGGCGGCGGCGGCGAGCTCGTCGTCGTCGGCGGCGTCGGCGTCCTCGGTCCCAGCCTCCGCCCGCTGTCTCTCTTCGCGCCAGTCGCACCTCACGACGCGCGTCTCGGCGTCGCCGGGCGCTCGGTTGTCGCGCGCGGCGAGCGCGAGCGAGTCGAGCAGCGCCGGCTCGAAGTCGGTGAGCGCGACGGTTCTCGCGCCGAGTTTCGCGGCGAGCAGCCCGCACAACCCGACGCCCGCGCCGAGTTCGAGCACGCTCTGCCCCCGCACGAACGCGGGGTCCGCGAAGAGAACATCGGAAAGCATGGACGCCGCGCGCCACAGCTTCGCGCCGACGCCGCGGCCGAGCGCGAGCTCGCGAACGCGCACGCGCACGACGTCGTCATCAAGAGAAGATTCGTCCGAACGCGAATCGCGTTCGGGAAGCCCGAACGCGAGTTCCCGCACGGACGCCACCACCCCCGACGCGTCCGCGCACGCCGCGCGCGCCGCCTCGAGCGCGTCGCGAAGAGACGCGTACGTCTGTCGAGCGCGCGCGTCCGGTGGAGTCGCATCAGGCGCCGCGAGGCTCAGCGACGCGAGCGCCGCCTCGAGGCGCGCCGCTGCGCCAGCCTCCGTCGCCTCGTCCGCGTACACGCGGTCGCTCGCCACCTTCCCCGCGAGAGATCGACCGGCGCGTTCGCGCCGACCGGCGCTGCGTTCGGGGTTCTCGCACGTCTCGAGCCACTCCCCGACGTGCTCGCCGGCCACGAGCGCGGCGTACCAGTCGCCTTCGTCGGCCACTGCCCCGTCCGCGTCGGCGACGTCGGACATCCCGCTCGCCGCTCCTTCTCGGCGCTGGGCGCCGGTGCGCCTGAGAACTGAAGAAGGGAGGGATGAGTGCGAACGAGCGAAGCGAGCGTTCCGATGTTCCGAAAACTGCCAGGCAACAACAGAGTTCGAATTATTGTTAGCGTCGTCGTTCCTGGCCGGCTGGCACTGGCTCGCGCGGGTACCGTGCGGTATCCATCCAGCGTCTTAGTAGATGAACCATCCCGACGGGTCGGATCGCCCTGAGGTGCGTGTGACCGCGGTCTCGCCGCTCGCGTCCACGCCCGCCCCACTATCGCGGTTGAACGATTTCCAACCCTGCGTCGTCTCACGCGTTCTACAGTCAGCTCGCGACGCACGGGGCAAGCCCCGTGCGTTTCCTCGCGCCCGCGCGTCGCTGACCGCGCCCCCACGTGCAGCAGGCGCTCGATCCCGCCGCATCACCGCCGCGCCCGCCGCCCATCTCCACGCGTCAGGTCGAGATGGTCGCCGCCGTCGCGCCCGAGCCCGACTCTCCCGACCACGTCCGCACGGTCAAGGCGCTGCGCGTGGACACCAATCGGCCCGAGGAGTTCGCCACCGCCAAGGAGCTGACGGCGGCGCAGCTCGAGAACGGCGCCATGTCCTCCCCTACGTTCGTGGACAACATCGACCTGTCCAAAGCGCAGCACGCGATGATGTACGCCGCGATCCTGCTCCCGATCGCCGCGTTCCTCGGCATCTACAGCGCCATGGGCGAGGGCGTCGCGGTATACCGGTCCTTGAGCGATGATGGCAACTACGACGTGGCGTGGTACCTGTGCATCGCCGCGGTGTTGTGGCTGGCGCTGATGTGGGTGGTGGACGCGTTCGACAAGTCCATCACCTCCCCCAACGTAAAGAAGGCGGTGTACATCATGACCGCGATCCCGCTGGCGATGATGTTCGTCGCGTCGCTGCTCGCGGTGGAGGAGTACATCAGCGCGCCGATGGTGCTGTTCGTCGTGTTCAAGTGCCTGATAGAGAAGATGCTGTACGACACCGCGTTCTCCTACGTCGCTATCGGGAAGTTCATGCTGGCGAACGGGTATGCCAACCTCGTCGCGTCGCTGATCACCATCGTGAGCTGGCTCGGCTGGATGTGGGGCTTCGACAAGGAGTGGTCCAACACGGAGATGTTCGCGCTCTACCACGGCCGGCTCGACTGCAACCGCGCGACGGACTCTCTCGAGGAGGCACGGTGCCAGGCGGCGTACCTGCTATGGGGCTCGCCGCTGATCATCGGCATGCTGTGCTTCTTCTTCGGGATCGCGTGCATGTACCTCGCACAGGACGGGAGCGCGGTGCGCATGATCGTCGTGCAGTTTCTGATTTTGGGCATGGGCATGTGGATCTCCATCTCCATTTCTGGCGCGGAGATGGGCCTGGCGGACGACATCCTGCAGTTCGCGCTGCTGTTCTGCTCGATGATGCTCGTGGTATGCGTGAACATGATCGGGTACGACAACCTGCGCGATAAGCTGGGATCGATGCGCATCACGCAGAAGCTGGGCGAGTACTCGCAGTCCAACTTCGCCAAGGGGGTGCTCATCGCGCTCACGCTGCCCATCTTGCCCGCGTTCCTGCTGCTGAGCGCGTGCATCCGCCAGGCGCGCATCTTCGGTTTGTCCATGGTGAGCACCAAGCGGGACGCGGACGCTGAGTTCAAGTACTTCACCGCCGCGGGCTGGGGCATGCTCAAGTGGCTCTTCTCCGACGTCACCGCGGTGTTCACGTGGACCGCGTACATCGCCATGTTCTACTTCATCTGCGACGTCGGCGTCGGGAAGGGCGCCGTGCTGTTTCTGGGCTGGATGATCAGCATCATGAAGGACTACTCCCCCGCCGTCGTGCTGGTGTGCTTCGTGCTGCTGGGCGTCGGCATGTTCCTGCTGCCGCCCGTGCCCGGCCCGCCTGTGTACCTCACCGGCGGCGTGCTTCTGGTCGGGTCCATGGAGGACTCCATGGGGTTCTGGGGAGCCACCTTCGTTTGCATTTTCGTGTGCTGGTTCGTCAAGCTGCTGAGCTGCTCGATGCAGCAGAAGTGTTTCGGCGAGAGCCTCGGCGGCTACGTCGGCGTGCGGTACACCGTCGGGATCAACTCCAAGCAGATGCGCGCCATCAGGTACTGCCTCATGCAGCCCGGCTTCTCGCCTGCCAAGATCGCCATCCTGTGCGGCGGGCCGGACTGGCCCACCTCCGTGCTGTGCGGCATCCTGCGCGTGCCGCTGTACGAGTCCGTCATCGGCACATCGCCGGTGCTGGTGCTATACTTGGCGTACACCGTGCTCGCGGGCGCGTTCATGCTCAAAACCGGTGGGTCGTGCGCCAGCGCCGACGCGGCGATGGCGGCGGACGCGGCGTTGTCACCGTCGCCGCCGCCGCCGCCGTTCCCGCCCCCCGCTGAGTACGCCGAGGTGGGATCGACCAACTACTGGCAGATGGCGAGCGCGGTGGCGCTGGGCGTGGCGATGGTGTCCATGTCGTGCACCTCCTTCGCCGCGGTGTACTTCATGGAGCACACCATCGAGAACAAGAAGGCGGAGTGCGAGGCGTTCCCGACGGACGAGGAGGTGGAGGCGCGGGAGATCAAGGTGCAGGCGAAGCAGGTGGCGTACAAGCACGTCACGCGCTGGGGCAACCTCCCGCCCCTGGACCGTGCGATGCTCGGCGGCGCGGTGGCGCTCATGACGGTGGCGTGCCACCTGGCCGGGAACTTCGGGAGCCACTGCTTCGCGACGTTCACGGTGACGTGCACGGTGGCGCTCGTGGATGTGGTGAAGACGCCGGGCTGGGTCGCCATCGGGCTCTTCGCGTTCGGACTGACCCTGTTCCAGCTCTACCAGAGAGGCGCCAAGCAGCGGACGCGCTCGGTGATGGAGGTCAAGTCGCAGAAGGCAAACGACATGATCGCCGAGTCGTCCGAGTGATCCGGCGCCGCGAGGCGAAGCGCGAGAGAAGGACGCACGGTTCATCTCAAACAATATCGGTATCTCAAGCTTCGTCGGATTGTATCCCTGTCTCCCACGTTTCGGCCGATGGCGCGCGGAGCCTCGCAGGATTTCTGCCCGTCGCCCTTTTCGCCTTTTCGCTGCAGCATCGCGAACGCGTCAAGACGTGGCGTCGAGCGCCCGGCGAGCCCTTTTACGTCCGCACATCGCCAAGGTACGTCGCGTGATCGGCCCCGCACCCGCCTCCGACCGCGTCCCCCCTCGGCCCGGCGCCGTGCGCGTCTCGCGCGACGCGCCGGGCGCCGGTTCCGGCGCGCCGCGATGGCTTCTGCCTTTGCGTTTCTCGGCACGACCCGAACGCCGCCTGACCCGCCTCTCCCGCTCCGCCTCTCTAACAGGGTCGATTCACACCCTCTAGACGCGCAGTCGTCGTTGATAAACAGCACTCAGTCGCCATGTTAATTCCCAAGAAGAACCGCAAGGAGGTGTACAAGTACCTCTTCCGCGGTGCGTCTCCCGGCGACCCGAGACGCGCTCCTCGATCGGCGTTTCTCGCGACCGTCGCGCATCCCGCGCACCCCGTTTCGCGCGCACGCTGACCCCGCCACGCGTCCCGTCCGTCACTCACAGAGGGTGTCATCTACGCGAAGAAGGATTTCAACCTCCCCGCGCATCCCGAGATCAAGGAGGTGCCCAACCTTCAGGTACGCGCCGTGCGGTCCCGCGCGTCCGGCGAAGGGTGATGCGATGCGAAGGCAAACCCTAAACCACGACACGCGCGCAACGCCGACCCCGGAACGATCCCCGCCGTGAACGCGCGCTTCCCCTCTGACCTTCGCGTCGTCCCGCGGTTGCCCTTTCGCACGCGCAGGTGATCAAGCTGATGCAGTCCTTCACCTCGAAGGAGCTCGTGAAGGAGATCTTCTCCTGGAGGTACTACTACTGGTACCTCACCAACGAGGGCATCGAGTACCTTCGCGAGTACCTCAACCTCTCCGCGGATGTCGTGCCCAACACGCTGAAGAAGTCCACGCGCCCCCCTACGCGCCCCATGGCGGACGAACGCCCCCCCCGCGGCGACCGCCCCGGCGGCGACCGTGGCGGTCGCGGCGGCGGCGACCGCGGCGGCTACCGCTCGGAGCGCCCTGGCGGCTTCGGCCGCGGCGGCGGCGACAAGGGTGGTGCGCCCGGCGCGTACAACCCCCAGTTCGCCTAAAGCTTCGGACGACGGAGGCGTTTTGTTTCGACGAGCCCGGGGAGCGGAGTGAACACCCTTCGTGACGAACGGACCCGTTCACACGAACGGTCTCGACCGTCGTTCTCTCCGCCGCCTCGTTCGTTTGAACGAAACGGACGACTTAGTCGCTGACGGCGCGCGCCGCGGCTTTTCCGGAGGTTGCGTCGCGCGCGGCGGCGGTCACACGTACGCGAGCGCGCGCGAGTCTTTCGTGTTACGCGAGTTGTAATCTCGAAGGCTACCGTTTCTCGCGAAATGCGTTTGGCGATCACCGCGGCGTCTCACGCGCCTGTCTGTCACTTCGCCACCGCGCGCACCGCGGAGACGTCCACGTCCTCGAAGTCGAGCGCGTCGAACCACTCGAGGAACTCGCTCGCCATCGCTTTGACGCCTCCCCGCGCGTCGCTCTCGAAGTTCAACACGCACACCGGGTCGTGCAGCGACTGCCTGAGCAGGAACCAGCCGAACTTCCCGCCGCCCTCGTCAACGCGCACGCGGTACCCCTCGTGGTTCACGGCCACGGGCGATGCGTTGGTGAACGCGCCGGCGTCGCCCTTGAGCGTCTCTTCCTCCAGCGCGCGCACCAGCCGCGCGCCCGCCGCCTTGAAATCCTCGCCGCGAATCTTGAGGCGCGCCTCCGCCTCCTCGAGCGGCTCGCGCAGGTCGGACAGTATCTCGCCGAGCCCCTTGCCTCCCGCGTTCTTCCGCCGCACAGCCTCGATGATGATCTTCACGGCGAGGTACGCGCCGTCGTCCAGGTTGTAGTTCTCCTTCATGGCGCCGTGGCCCGAGGTCTCGATCATCAGGTGGCACGGCTCGCCCGCGGCGTCCAGCGCGCGCCCCTTGTCGATGACGTTCTTGTACCCGCGCATGTACCGCAGGTGCTTCCCCCCCCTCGCCTCGATGAACGCCGCGAGCCCGTCCGAGGTGACCGAGTCCGTCACGATCGTCGAGCCGGGGTGCTCCGCCAGCACGATCGCCGCGAGCAGCGCGATGAGGCGGTTGCGGTTGAACGCGACCCCCGACCCGTCGATCACCGCGCTGCGGTCGACGTCGGTGTCGAAGACGACGCCCAGGTCGGCGCCGCTCGCTCGCGTCGCGCGCGCCGCGCTTCGCATCGCCTCCGGGTCCTCGGGGTTGGGCGAGTGGTTCGGGAACGTCCCGTCCGGCTCGAGGAACTGCGACCCGGTGACGTCCGCGCCGAGCGGCTCCAGGACCTCCGCGGCGAAGAATCCGCCGGAGCCGTTCCCGGCGTCAACGGCGATCTTGAACCCGCGCAGCGGGCGGGGGTCCGGGAGCCCCTTGTCGCCGCTCGCGCTCTCGCCGCTCGCCGCGCCGACGCCCTCCACGATGAGCGCGCGGAGCTGTTTCGCGTACTCGGGCAGGAACGGCGCGTGTTCCACAATTTCCACAGTGGTGGTGTCGTCGTCGCCGAGCGTAGGGATGGCGTGCCCTCCGGGCGCCGCCGCGCACTTCTCGGCGGCGGCGGCGCAGATTGCTCGAATGTCCGTCTTGTCCAAGCCGCCGTCCTCGGTGAAAAACTTGGCGCCGTTGCGGTTGAACGGCAGGTGCGACGCGGTGAGCATCACCGCGGCGTCGTAGTCGGTGCTCGCCGTGACCGTGCTCACGAAGCACGCGGGTGTGGTGGCAAGTCCCAGGTCCACGACGCGCGCGCACCCCGCGTTCGCGAACCCCGCGAACGACGCGTTGGCGAGCGCGGGGCCGGAGAGCCGCGGGTCGCGGCCGACGGCGACGACGACGTCCTTCGCGTCTTTGCCCGTCTTCTCCGCCAGCCACTCCGCGAACGCCTCCGCGATGAGGAACGCCGCCTCCTCGTTCAGGGTCACGGGCTCTCCCTCGACGCCCTCGAGCGCCACGCCGCGCACGTCCGAGCCGTTCTGGAGCTTGCGGAGCGTCTCCGGCGTGGTGGTGGTCACGAACGTGTCCTTGGCGCTCATCGCGCGCACGCGCGATCCGACGCCGCGGGGACGGCGACCGGGGCGCGCGGGGGAGAACGCGCCGACGCGGCGCGCGGCGGTGGGGTTCGCGGTGGCCAGACCGCTCGGGAGTAGGTTCGTGTTCGTGGCGCCGGGTACGCGCGCGGCGGTGGCGAGGGCGCGCATGCAGACCGGCGCACAAGAGAGAGCGGCGGAAGCTTCTCGAAAAGCTCGAGAAGTATCGACGACCTTTCGGTTTCGTCGTTCGCCCGAGGGACGCCGGGGAGCTCGCCGCCGGGGAGGTCCTCGGAGGCGACGAGGAACGAGTGTGTGCGAGCGCGAGCGGCCGGGGGGCTCGGACGGACCTAACGAGGCGGTGACGTGCGGCACTCGAGGTCTGCGCGCGCGCAGTTGTGAAGGCCCGTGTCGCGTCGGATGCTTCGAGAGTTGACGTTTCGGTTGGTTGTTATTCGACACGGCGATTTCGAGACGTATTTATTTGAAGACTATCAAGTCATACAGACTGACAGAGAATCCAGGGAGTTCACCCTCCCCCTAACGATAGATGGCTGATAAATGGATGTCTTCCCTCGCGATAATCACTTCGCCCCGGAGCCGCTCGGTGGGTCGGCGCTCGGAGACGGTGCGATGGCGGACGCGAAGACCAGCGTGAGCAAGGAGGAGGATGCGCTGATAAAGAAGCGCCTGCTGACGCAGACGACGACCGCGCGTCAGGGTGCGGATCCGCCGGTGAAGCGCCTGGTGAAGAAATACCTCGCCTTCTGCGGGTCTCTGTCGGGCGAGGGCGCGAGCGCGGAGGAGGTGGAGAAGCTCAAGGAGAGCTTCCTGAAGGAGCTGGCGCTGTACGAGTTCCAGCTCGGGCGCACTGCGGCGGTGACTGCCGCGAACGAGCGCGAGATGGCGTCGTACGCGGAGGCGAGGGGGGAGGTGGACGACGCGGTGGCGCGCGCGGAGGCTGACATTCGGGCGCTTCGCGACGCGCTCGACGCGGCTCGGCTCGACCGGAGACACAAGGAGGAGTACGAGACCCTCCGCCGGCTGTGCGTTCAGCTCCCGTCAAGGCACGACACCGAGGCGGCATGCGCGCAGCTGGAACGGGAGATCGCGGACCTCGAGGCGCAGAGCGACGCGGCGTCGCGCGCGCTCGATCTCCGCAAGAAGCAGTTCGCGCTTCTGCTGCACGCGGCGAGGGAACTGAGCGACGAGCTCGAGGAGGACGAGAAGGTAGCGCAGGAGGGACAGGCGGAGGACGCGATGGAGACGTCATAGGAAACAACGATCGATTCAATCCACCGCGTACCCGACGCGCGTCACGCGGTCGCGCGGCTTCGCGAGCTCCACCTCCATCGGCCGCGTGCTCTTTCCTTGCCGCGCCCACTCGTCCACGCACGTCTCCGCGTAGTGCCGGAACAACGCGTCGTCGTCCTCCATGGCGCGCTGCGCCCTCGCGGCATCCTCCAGCTCCACGTCGCGCTCGAACGCGGCTTTCGCCTGCTTCCGGCGCATCTGACGCACGCGCGCGGCTTGCACATCCGCGTGCGTCGCGCGCTGCGCCGCCGCCGTCGCCGCCTCTTCCCGCTCGAGCTCCGCCGAGCGCTCGCGCCACCGCGCCGTCTCCGCCGCCTCCTCGGCGCGCGCGCGCTCGCGCGCCGCGGCTCGAATCGCGAGCTGCTGCTGCCTGCTCCGGTGAACCATCTCTAGGTCCTCGGCGCGCTCCGCGGCGCGCGCGCGCTCGAGCGCCTCCGCCTCCGCCGCCTTTGCCGCCGCCTCCCTCTCGAACATCGCCGTGTCCTCCTCGGCGCGCGCCGCGAGTTGGCGCTCCACGGAGGCGACGATCAGGTCGCGCCTCCGCTGCTGCTCCTCGCGCTTCGCCTTCTCGCGCGCCGCGCGCGCCAGGTTCGTCAGCTCCTTGCGCCGAGCGAAATGTTCCGTCGCGGCCTCGAACCGAGCCGTCTTCTCCGCCTCCGCGGCGCGGTGGAGCGCGAGCGCCTCCTCAGCGCGCGCCGTCGCCGCCGCGTCGGCCAGCGCGCGCGCCTTCCTGTCCGCCTTCTCCCGCGCCTTCTCCGCCTCTTCCTCCAGCGCCCTGCGGCGAATCATCGCGCCCTCCTCGCGGTCGAGCGCGCGAGCCGCCTCCGCCTGCCTCCGAAGCTCGTCGATCTGCCTGAGCTGACCGTCGCGGAACTCCGCCGCGCGTCGTCGACGCTCCTCCGCCTTGATCGCCTCAGCGGATTCCGCGACAGCCACCGCGCGCGTCTGCTCGCTCACAAACTGCGCGTCCCGCTTCGCGTGCAGGCTCTGCACGCGCGCCGCGTGCTCAATCTGCGCCTCGCGCTCGGAGAGCACGTCCGACAGCAGCAGGGACGAGTGGAACGACTTCACGCGCTCCGTCTCGTCGTACAGCATCTTGTTGGCGCGCGCGATTTGGCGCTGGCGCGCCTCGGCGCGCGCCGAAGCCTCGGCGCGATCGACGGCGCGGCGCGCGGACTCCTCCGCGGCAGCCTCCGCCGCGCGAGCGGCATCTTTGTTCTTGCGGCCAGCCTGTTCGACACGGGCGATCGCGACGCGGGTCACGAAAGTAAAAGGAGGTTCGCGGGGGGAACGTCAGCGCGTTCGTTCGCTCTCAGACGCCGAGCGCGCGAAGAACTTCACGCGAGGCGAGCGCTTTTTTTTTTTTCCGTCTCGTCTCGTCTCGTCCAAATGGGGATCGGCGGGTCCGTCGCGACGAGGGCGGCGCGGCGATCGCGTACCTCGAGCGTGTTCGGCCACCGGCCCGCGCGGGCATCGCTCAGAGCCTTGAGGTGCGCGCGGTCGTCGTCGCGCGTTTCCGGGGTGATGGTCGCGTCGCGAAGCTGCGCGTGGGACGGGGCGTGTTGGTGTTTGGTCAGGGGGGGATGACGAAAGCGGAAACGGATGCGCGCTGGTTGACGGGGAGGGCGCGCGCGTCGAACGCCCGGGGGGGAGCGTACCTGCTCCCGCATGCGCGCGAGCTCGCTCGATGACAAAATGACCGGACCCATGGCGGCCAACGCAGCCTCGCGCCGAGGTCGCGGTCGGGAATGCGCGCTCGTCTCCGGTCTCTATTGTTCAGCGTGACGAAGCGAACAAAGTTCGAGCAAGTCTCGCTTTTTAGACGTCTCTCGCCTGTTCTCGTGAGGAAAACAAATCGTATGAGTATTTAGTATTAGCCCACAACCTATTATATTTTGTATGCGAAGGATAAATCAGTGGCTGTGGAGGAGCCGCGGGTGGGAAGCGCGCGTGTTTTCCGATCAACCGGCACTGTCCGTTGCGCGAGTCGCTGCGCGTCTTTCCAGCCGACATATGGCAGAGGACATTCTCGCGGATCTGATGGGTAGCTTCCTTATCGTCGCGCCGGCGGTGTTCGGCTTGATCTTTGCCTACTGGCTCTTCAAGAAGGTGCGTCACCAGCGCTCGCAACGACCGAAAATCGACGCATCGCGCTTCGAACGTTGCCGACGGTCCCCTCGCTTTCGCACCCGACGACCGCTGACAGCCGCCGCGTCCCTCGCGCGCTTCTCGCCCGTTCCCTCTGATTCGTCACGAACTCGATGACAGGTGGCCAAAATTTCTCTGTTCCGCCAGACCCGTGAAGACGATGAGGCGCTGCTTCGCCGCATGGAACGCGCGGATGAGTCCGGCGGAGAGGCGGACTCGTACCAGAAACTGCGTCAGATTTACCGCGACATCCAGAACGGCGCCAAGGCGTTCCTCGCCGCGGAGTACCGCATGTGCCTGATGTTCCTGGCCGTCTTCGGTTTCGGCATGATGTTTTTCGTCGCGCGCGTGGAGTCCGGCTGGGACATGAAGATCGGCGTCCTCACCGCGTTCTCGTTCGTGGTTGGCGGCATCACGTCCATGGTGTCTGGCTACATCGGCATGATGATCGCCGTCTTCACCAACGCCCGGTGCACGATGTCCGCGACGCTCTCGCCCGAGGCGCTGGCGTGGAAGGATTCGTTCAACTCCGCGTTCCGGGGAGGCGCCGTCATGGGCTTCGCGCTCTCCGGGCTCGGCCTGCTCGTCATGTACTTCCTGATGTGCGTCTACCTCAGCGCGTTTGACGTCGGCAGCGAAGCCGTGAAGCTCTTCGAGTGCATCGCCGGCTTCGGCCTCGGCGGCTCTGCCATCGCCATGTTCGGCCGCGTGGGCGGCGGGATCTACACCAAGGCCGCGGACGTCGGTGCGGATCTCGCCGGCAAGGTGGTCGCCGGCATTCCTGAGGATGACCCGCGCAACCCCGCGACCATCGCCGACAACGTTGGCGATAACGTCGGCGACGTCGCCGGCATGGGCTCCGACCTGTTCGGCTCCTTTGCCGAGGCCACCTGCGCGGCGCTTGTGATCGCCGCGCAGTCGCACGACCTCGTGTCCGCGGGGTGGGACACGCTCGTTTTCCCCCTGTACATCTCCTCCGTGGGCATCCTTGTGTGCGGCGCGGTGTCCTTCGTGGCGACTGACTTCCGCCCGGTGCGCAACGAGGCATCCATCGAGGAGGTGCTCAAGACGCAGCTCGCGCTCACCACGCTCGGCATGACCGTCGCCATGTACCCTGTCTGCGCGATGTTCATGCCCGAGGAGTTCTATCTCGGCCCTAAGACCTTCGTCAGCGCGTGCATGGACGGCAGCGCGAGCTCGAAGTGCGTCACGAGCGGTCCCCTGAGCGCGTTCTGCTGCGTCGCCGCCGGTCTTTGGGGCGGCCTCGTCATCGGCTTCGTGACGGAGTTCTACACCTCGCACTCGTACACCCCCGTGCGCGAAGTCGCGCGGTCGACGGAAACCGGCGCCGCCACCAACATCATCTACGGCCTCGCGCTCGGGTACAAGTCCACCATCGTGCCGGTCGGCATCCTCGCCGGCATCGTGTTCGTCGCCTTCTCGCTCATGGACATGTACGGCGTCGCGCTCGCCGCGCTCGGCATGCTCGGCACGCTGTCCACCTGCCTCGCCATCGACGTGTACGGCCCCATCTGCGACAATGCGGGCGGCATCGCGGAGATGGCGGAACTGCCCGAGGGCGTGCGCGAGAAGACTGACGCGCTGGACGCCGCGGGCAACACCACCGCGGCGATCGGCAAGGGCTTCGCCATCGGCTCCGCCGCGCTCGTGTCCCTGGCGCTCACCGCCGCCTTCGTCACACGCACCGCCGTGTTGGACCGCGGCGTGAACATGCTCAACCCGGTGGTGTTCGCGTTTCTGCTCATCGGGTCGATGCTGCCGTACTGGTTCAGCGCGATGACCATGAAGTCCGTCGGCATCGCGGCGATGGAGATGGTCAAGGAGGTGAAGCGCCAGTTCGACACCATTCCCGGGCTGCTCGAGGGCACCCCCGGCCACGCCCCCCCCGACCACGCGCGCTGCATTAAAATCTCCACCGACGCGTCGCTGCGCGAGATGGTGCCGCCCGCCATCCTCGTTATGACCTCGCCCATCGCCACCGGCATGTTCTTCGGCGTCGAGGCTGTCGTGGGGCTGCTCGCGGGCGGGCTCGTGTCCGGCGTGCAGCTCGCCATCTCCGCGAGCAACACTGGCGGCGCCTGGGACAACGCCAAGAAGTTCGTCGAGAAGGGCGGGCTCGTCATCGACGTGCCCAAGATCGACGAGGTCACGGGCGAGACGGTGCGCAACATGGACGGCTCGCCGGTGCTGGTGCCCGTGCGCCAGCGCAAGGGCGGCGAGTGCCACAAGGCGGCGGTCGTCGGCGACACCGTCGGCGACCCCCTGAAGGACACCTCCGGCCCCGCGCTGAATATCCTCATGAAGCTCATGGCCATCATCTCGCTCGTCTTCGCGGACTTCTTCATGTCCATCAACAACGGTCAGGGTTACTTCAACGTGCCCAGGCAGGCGTTTTAACATTAACACTTCGCGAAACGACGCGCGCGCGAAAAAGACGATTCGCACGCGTCGTCCTCGAGCGCGGCGAGGATTCGACGCGAACGTCCTTCTCGTGGCGATTGAAATACATATCATACTACTCTCGCGACGAACGCGACGAAACGCGAAACGCGCGTCTCCCCTCGTGATGGCTATCTACTATATCGGTACCTACGGCGCTACGCCGAGACGCCGCGCGCGCGATTTCTTCTCGGTTCCCGCGTCGTCGCGGCGACGAGCGTCCCTCACTCGCGCCGAGGCGCGCGGGGGCGCGCCTCGGCGTCCGCCAGCTCGAGCGACATCGCGAGTGCGCGCGCCAAGTCGGCGTCGCTCGCGTCCGAGGCGACCAGCGCGGACGCCTCGGAAGCCGCGGAAGAAGAAGCACCTTCCTCCGCGGCGCGGCGCTCTTTACGGATGACGACGTCGTCGAGCGCGCCCGTCTCGTCGTCCAGCAAAAACGTCAGCGCGCCGGCCAGGTCGCCGCCCGCGCGCCGCAGCGCGTACGTCGCGCGCGGCGCGTCGAAGCCCATCGACTGCAGTGTTTCGAGCGCCTCGCGCGACGGCGGCGACGCGCTCGGCGAGGCCAGCACGTCGCGCACGCGGACCACACCTCCGACGTCTCGATTCGGAAAAAACGTTCCGGGCGGAGACGAAGGCGCGACTCTTCGCGCCGCGCCGCGGCCGCTGTCGCGACCCGCGCCGGTACCGCCGGTCAGCCCGCGGTCGTACCCTCCGAGAGGGGCTCGACTTTGCCCCATCACCGCCTCTTCTCTCCTGCGCGCGTTCGTCTCCGCGGGCGTCTCCCACATGGTCTGCCGGAAGAAAAGCTCGACGTCGTCGAAGAAGTCCGCCGGACGAGGCGAGTTGTGGTCCCCGTCGAACACGAGGAGCGGCTTCGAGTCGCCGGCGTACTTTTCGCGCAGGCGCGCCGAGTGCGCCTTGTCGATGAAGTCGTCCTCGTTGCCGTGCGCGAAGAGCGCGGGGCAGAACGTCGCGTTCGCGACGCGCTCGATCTCCAGCTCGTCGATGTCGAACGAGGCTCTGGTTTTTATGCTGGAGCGCATCCAGCCGGCGGCGATCCTGGTCGCCGCGCGCGGCACGCCGACGACGCCGCCCGCGGTCCACTTCTCGACCAGCTCCGTCATGAGGTCCCGGAGCGACGCGAACGGGGAATCCAGCACGATCCCCGCGATGGAAGGGTCCTCGTTCGCCGCGAGCAGCGCGGTGACCGCGCCCATGCTCGTGCCCCACAGACCGATCTTGCCCGCGCGCCCGCCGCGAACGTTCGTTCGCAAGTGCGCGACGACGGCGGCGACGTCCGTTTTCTCGCGCGCACCCAACGAGACGTGCTCGCCCTCGCTCAGCCCGCTGCCCCCGAAGTCCAGCGCGAATACGTCTATGCCCATCGGTAACAGAAGACGCACGGCGTTCGTCGCGTCGCACCGGCTGCCGCTGTTGCCGTGCAGGTAAATCACGCACGGCGAAGGTTCCGTCTTATCCCTGAAATCCTCGCGGCGGTAGTGGCTGCACTTCAGCCGCAACCCGAGCGCGCCTGTGAGCTCGAGGTCCGTCCGGTGGCACGGCACCCCCCCGAGCTTGAACCTCGGGCCGGGAAGGTGGCGCTCGGGGTCGTACTCCGCGCGGGGGGGGCGGATCACCAGGTTCACCAGCTTGGTCCACGTCGAGGGCATCGCCGAGGTTCGGGTGAGTAGGCACACCGAGATCGAGCGCAGCCAGTGATCAGACGCCTTGAGGGCCCGGGCCCGCCGAGCCGCCTGACGACGGGCGGGAGACCCTTCCACGCGCCTGGTGGTCCCACGAGCGACCCGCAGCGGCGACCGGCTCGGTCGCGCACCGCAGACGCGACAGAGGCAAGTGCACTAACCAGCAGGCACTTCAGAGCCAAGTCTCGGCGCTCCGAATCTCCTCTCCTCGGACAGGCCGAACGAGCAACTCCGGAGCGATAACCGCACCTAAAAACGCGTTAACAACGAAAGACCTCGGCGCGCACGCCATCGCGTGTCCAAATGGGCGGCGATGGTGCCGCCCCCACCGCGACACGCGCGCGACGAGCGTCTAAGCCTCGCGCGACCCGCACGCTCAGTGGGTGGGCGAAGTGGAGCTTGCTGCTCACGTCCCCGTTTCTCTTGATGGTGATGATGCACGAGAGAGCGCGCCGGGTGATTGTGAGAGCTACGCTCTCCGTGCTCCTGCCCCTGTTGCGCGCGGCGGCTCGCGCGCTGGGCGTGCTCCCGAGCGCAGACGCCGACCCGAACGCGCGCGTGGTGGAGGACCCCGACCTGCCCGTGTGGCTCGCGGGCGTGAGCTCGCTGGTCGCCGCCGAGCGACGCGCGAAGAAGAGCCTTTGGGAGTGGTGGCTTGACGCCCTTCATTTCTCCCCCGACAGCCCCGGGAGGGCGCACATCCGGCAACTCCTGTTGCACCCCGAGACGGCTCGGAAGCTGGAGGCTCTGTTCGACGCGCTGGACACCGAGCATAGAGGCGCGCTGGACAAAGACGCGCTCGTGCGTTTCAGCGCCGGCATCCGCGGGACGGTGCGCGTGTTACTCGATCGCGAACAGTCGCGCGCGGACTCCTCCAGCGCCGGACACGTGAGCTCGAAAAACCACGCCTCGATCGAGCTGGAGCAGGCGACGGCGCGCGAGTCGCGGTTTCTGATCGATAACTTCGACCTGCTCTTCCCGAACGAGCACCCGCTGGACTTTTCCGCGTTCCTGTCGATGGCGAAACTGGTGCTCGTGCGGCGCATCGTGAAGGCGCTCGTGAAGCGGCACGGATTACAGAACGTGCGCGCGGGCATGCGCGCGCCGGTGGTCGTCGACTTGTCCGTCGTCGACGAGAAGAACCGCGCGTTGTTCCGAGTGCACACGGTCGCGCCGAGCACCGCGCCCGGCGTGGACGGACACAGACTCGGCGCGATCGCGGAGTCGCCCGTCGTTCCTGCGAGCGGCGTCGGCGAGGCGGACGCCGCGAAACGCACGCGGCAGCGGGAAAGGAAAAACGGGAAGGCGAACGGAAAAACGTCAGCCGCGACGAGCGCGTTCGATCCCGGCGCACCGCTTCGCATGTCCGACGTGTGGGCGGAGGCGCGCGCGATCGAGGCGGGCGAGACGGCCGGGTCGTCGGACGAGGACACGGAAGAGGCTTCGTGGTCCGACTACTCCTGACTGTCTTCTCGGGAAGAATACCCGTCGCGCGCGCCGACTTGAGCGCCGCCGCGACGAAAGCGCCCTCGACGCGGGTGGACGAACGAGTCGCGTACCGCGGAGAGATATGATGACTCACAGTTATATACCTCACTAAAACTCGTGCGGTTGTCCTAGGTCGAGCTCCAGGCTGACGACGTGCATCTTCGCCTCCGCGGGCGCGCCGCGCAACCCCCCGACGTACCGCACCTTCTTGGGCATCGCCGTCGCCTTCTCCACCACGGTCTGCGTCTCGCCCGCCTTGGGCGCCCAGGTCTGCGTCTGACCGGCGCGGCGGAAGTGGCTCAGGGCCGTCTGCGCGCCCTTGGTGCGCTTGGCGCGCAGGTTCGCCGCGCGCAGCGCGCGCCGCCGGAGCGCCCAGACGTTCCACTCGTAGTCCGGGTCCACGCGGCGCTCGACGAAGTGTGTCGGGGTCTGCGCCCCGAAGTCCGAGCAGAGCACCGGCTTCAAGCCGAGGTCGCGCACCAGCGCGCCCGACGCGAGCTCGGCGACGGTCTCGGCAACCACGGCGTCCACGCGCACCACCTCGTCGAGCGCCATGGCGTGCACGAGCTCGGGCCTCGTCGCGGCGACGCGCCGCAGCCTCCGCAGGTACGCCTCCGGCTGCGAGGCAAACTGCAACGCGCCGTCCTCATCCGCGAACCCGTACGCCTTGCCCTCGAAGATCACGCCCGTCATCGCCGCCGCCGCCGGGAAATTCTCGGGGTTGTGCGCGGCGTCGCCCCAGACGGTGCGCGCCGCGCCGTCCCCGCCGACGCGCGCGCGCCGGAGCATGCCCCCGCGCTTCACCACCGCGTGCGCGTCATACCCGCGCAGCGCGAGCGAGTCAAACGCCAGCGTGTCCCCGGGGACGATCTCCGCGGCGCTCTTGATGGCCATCGCACGGCACAGGTCGTCGTCGTAGACGCGGTCGGGCGTGTGCCTGTCGTGCTCAAACTCGGGTCGCGCCATCGGCGTCTCGCGCGCCTCCGCGCGAAGGCGCGCCTCGGTCGCGGCGTGCAAAAGGCCGTTGGTCAACGAGCTCTCAAACGGCTTCGCGTGTCGCAGCAGCGTCGCGAAGACGGCGCGCGCGTCGTTCAGAGCGTCGATCTCCTCGGTGATCGCGCCGTGCAGCGCGCCGATCGCGTCCAGCGCAGGGAAGGCCACCGACGCGGGCACGCCGGCGGCGGTCAGGACGCCCGCGCGGTCCGCGCCCTGCGCTCGCGCGCGCCTCGCGGACGCCTCACGGACGGCATCATCTCGATTTTCCCCCCGCGGCGCCTCGGACTCGAAGCGCACGACACCCGCGGGCGCTCCGCCGGCGTTGTCCAGCGCCGTCTCCGTCGCCGCCGCCTCCGCCGCCAGAGCGCGCGCCAGCGCGTCCACCGTCTCGGCGCCGCGGTCGCACTCGTCCAGCAGCCGCCGCAGCGCGTCCGCGAACGCGCGCCTGTTGTTCAGCTCGTCCGTCAACGCGCGCAGCCGCGCGTCCGCGCTCGGCGTCGCGGACGCGCCGAGGTGCTCGACCACCACCGCGTACTGGTCGCACAGCCGCTCCGCGGATACAAGCCGCGCCGAGACGTCGCGCCGCGTCGTCTCGTTCGCCGCAAAGTACGCCGGCGCGCGGTCGCGCAGAGCTCTCAGAGCGTCTCGCGCCGCGGCAGGGCGCGTTTCGAAACCGTACGCGGTCGCTTCGTCGCGCGCGCGCTCCGCCTCTTCCTCGAACGGGTCGTGGCGCCGGGCGCCGCCGCGGCGGCGCTCGAATGCCAGCGCGCCGACCGCCACGGAGGCGAGCTCGCGGAGCGCCGCGGCGCGCTCCGCCGAGGGCAGCGCGAAGAACCGGCGCGCGGCGTGCCTGGGGAACACGGACTCGAACGCGGCGTGCGCGTCGTCCCGCGCGGCGGAGTCGGGCGGGTCGCGCAGCAGCGGCTCCAGCCCGGCGGAGACGAAGACGTACTCGAACGCGCGCGCGTGCAGCCGATCCAGCAGGAGGCGCTCGGCGCGGCCGGAGACGGTCGCGGCGTCCACCACCGTGTCCGCCACTTCGCGCTCGAGCGCACCCGCGCGCGTCTCGCGCGCGTGCCGGGTCTCGGCGGCGGCGTGCGCGCGCAGCGCGCGCGTCGTCTCGACGTCCATCTGCATCTTCAGCGTCTCCAGCGCTGGGTCCCCCGCGGCGGCGAGCTTCGCGGCGCAGCGCGCCACCAGCTCGTTCGGGTGCGTCTTCGCCAGGCGCTGCGCCTGCACGTACAGCGCCGCGACCGCGGGAGACACGTCGTGGCCCGCCTCGCGGCACAGCCGGAGCGTCTCCGCGGCCGCGGCGCGCACGTTCGCGTCCATCACCGCGGGACGCGCGCGCGCGTGTGAAATCCAAAAGCGGGCTTTCGCGACGCGTGTCCCAAAAGCAGGTCGGCACTCGGCGCACTCGGAATCGCGTGCGTATGCATTGAAGCGATAAACCAGTCTGCAACACATACATACAGATACTCATCACTGAATATACATACACGTGTTTTCTTCATTTCATTCCCTCGTCCTCGGCACGTTCGACATTTCGCTCGCGTAGGACCACGACGAACGCCGGCGGAGGCTCAGAACGCCCGGGCGCGAGGCCGCGGGGCGTTCGCACAGACCGGCGTTCGCGCGCGCGGCCACACGTAGGAGCACACGCACGAGCTTCGAGCGAGTCGGACCGGAGTCCGGCTCCGGGTTGCCGCGTACCGTCGAGTCCGAGAAAGTTGTCAACACCCCACTCCGCTCGGTGGACGGGTGGATTGATTTTTCGCCTCTCTCGGCAGCGCCGACGGCGACCGCGCGTGACTGGCGGTCGCCTCACCTCGCGCGATGGCGCCCGCGAAGCCGACGTACGACAGCGTGGACATCCCCCCGCGCGCCGGGTCGGATGACGGGTCGGACTTGTTCGAGGAGCCCGCGTCCAAGCGGTTGACCACGCTGCTCTGCGTCAACTTGGGCCTGCTGCTTTTCGCGTGCGGCGGCCTGACGTACCTGACGCACGGCTGGGACCCGACCGCGTTCCTGTGCACCGCGGGGTACGTGATGTGCGGCCTCGGCTTGGCGCTGCCCGCATGCATGGGCGGCGCGGAGGAGGCGAAGTTGAAGGCGTTCGAGCCCGCGTGCAAGGGGCTGTACACGTTCGTCGGCGCGCTCCTCAACGCGCTCGGGCTGGCGATGGGCATCGCCGGCTCGCTGATGTACTCGCCGACGGTGAACCGCGTGATGTACCGTCTGGACGAGGAGAGGGAGTTCGACTTCATGCGCGACTTCGCGAACATCATCTGGGCGATTTCCTTCTTCCTCTTCCCGGTGGGGGTCGGGCTGTTCCTCGCGGAGAGGAAGATGACGTTGTCCGCGTACAACGCGTCCGCGCGAAAGCCGCCGCCCACCGTGTTCGACAAGAACCTCCGTGTGCTCTTCTGGTCGTTCGTCATGCTGTGCGTCTGCGCGGTGGGCGGGGTGTTCTTCTGTTTTGACGAGCAGCCGGGCTGGGAGCTCACCGCGTGCGTGCTCTTCGGGGTGGCCGGGTGCATCAAGCTGTCGCTCTTAGCGGTGGAGGTGAAGGAGATGTGCGAGGAGCGCGCGCGGGGAGCGGAGCGCGGGGGGGCGGACAGCGCGCGGTCGAGCGTGGCGGGGTTTGACGGGAACGAGGGGTCGCCGCTTCTGCGCGGGTCGCCCACCATCGCCCCCAGCGCGCACACCTCGGACCTATTAGGGGACCCGACGCTCGCGAAACCGTGAATAGAGAAAGTATGAGTACGCGACTACGTTTTGAAACGCACCCTCTCGTCGTCGCGCTCGACGCGCTCGGCGAGAAACAGACTAAGATAGCTACGCGCGTCTCACCACAGCGGCCGGCTGTTCTCCGTGCGCTCGGTGAGGATCTCCACGCCCGTCTCCGTCACCGCGAGCGTGTGCTCGTACTGCGCGGACCTCCCGCCGTCCGCGGTGACCGCGGTCCACCCGTCCGGCCACGTCACGCACTTCCTGCTCCCCTCGTTCACCATCGGCTCGATCGTGAACGTCATGCCCGGCGCCATGGCACCCGCAGCTTTGTTTCGCGCGTAGTGCGGCACGTTTGGCGCGCAGTGGAACAGCGTGCCTATGCCGTGCCCGCAGAAGTCCTTCACCACCCCGAAGCCGCCGCGGTCCGCGCGCGCCTGGATCGCCTCGCCCAGGTCGCGGAATCGAGTGCCCGGCGCGCACAGCGCGATGGCGTCCGCCAGGCACTCGCGCGCGCACCGCATCAACGCGACGCTGCGCGCTTTCAACGCCTCGCGTTCCGAGCGCGTCTTCGCGTCCTCGTCGCGTTCTTCTTCCGTCGCTTCCACGAAGTACGTCTCGTTTAGGTCCCCGTGGTATCCGTTCAGACACACGGTGACGTCCAGGTTGACGATGTCCCCGTCCAGCAGTGGGCGCGCGTCGGGGATGCCGTGGCACACGGTTTCGTTCACCGACGTGCAGAGCGACTTGGGGAAGCCCATGTAGTTGCGCGGCGAAGGGTACGCGCCGTTGGAGACGGTCACCACGTGGCATATCCGGTCGAGGAGGTCGGTGGTGACCCCCGGCTCGATCGCACGCGCCACTGTGTCCATGACGTGTCGCCCCAAACGACACGCCGCGCGCATCTTCGCCATCGCCGCGTCGCTCTTCACCTCCAGCTTTCTCTGCCACCGCGAGTTGAACTCCTCCTCCGGCCAGCCTGTGGCGGCGTAATCGGGCAGGGGGCACAGCCACCCCGTGGTCAGGCTCGGGACCGAACGCCGGGGGCTCACCAGGTGTGGGCGCAGCGATCCAGTCCACGCGAACTTCGGCGCCGAGGTGGACCGCCGGTGGTGCCTGGCGCCGGCGGTCTGCAGGTGATACGCCCAACCGGTTTTGTCCCCCGCCGACCCGGGCGCGTCCCAGCGCCTCGCGAGTTCCGCGCCTCTCGCCGACTGGAGTCCACCGGCGTCCTCGATGGGGTCCACCCACCGGTTCGTGGCCGCGCCCGCCCGCGCGGCAGCCACGCGCGCCCTCGCGTCACGCTCAGTGTCCTCATGGATGGCGAAGGGCGTCGACGCCTTCGCCTTCGCTGCCGCAAGCTGAAGCGGCGCGTCGTCCTCCTCCGTCTCCACGTCGCTGCCCCAGCTCTCGCTGCTGCTGGAACCGCCTCGGTCGTCGTCCTCGCCGGTGGCGCGCGTCGCCTCGAGGACGCCGGGCACGTCCTCGTTCTCGCTCGCGCTCGTCGAAGACGTGTCGCTCGTGTCCTCGTCCTCGTCCTCCCCGAAGTCGAACATCGCGTCGTTCACGTCGCCGGTGAGGTGCACGGCGTACCGGCGCGAGGCGGCGGCGGCGGCGGCGGTTACGACGCGCGCGCTGATGCGCGCGTCCTCGCTGAACACGACGTCGAGGGGCACGGACTCGGCGCGGCTCGGGACCAGCGAGGCGAGCACGTACGACGGGCCTGCGGCTCGTGGGGCGGAGGAGGTCAGCGAAGGCGAGAGGGGGGTGGGGCGGCGCGGCGGAGGGACGGCTGGGGAGACGCGCGGAAACCGTCCGCGCACCTCGGTCGACTCGACATTTCACGACGACGCGCGCGGGCTCGGCGGGGGCGTCTTCGTCCAGGGTCACCAGCGTCGCGCGTCGGAGATGAACGGTCCGAAGCTCGTCGTCAGGGCGGAAGTACGCCGGCTCGCCGGGCGCCACCTCGATGCCGAAGAACGGCGACATGGCGCCGCGCGCAGTGCCGTCTTACCGGTATTGCCGATCGAAAAAGCGAGGCGAGGACGCTCGCTTCGCGCCGGGGAAGGTTCGGGGGAGGTTCGGTATTTTCTGCTGGTCGATAAGATTTCACCTTCATCACCCTCTCGGTGCCTCTATGGTTCTACTACTACTGGATGCTTCCCCCCATCCCTACGGTGCGCGCGTCGCTCACTTACCCGCCTCCGCGGCGGTCACCGCCTCCTGCGTCCGGCTCCACATGTACCACCGCGAGAAGTTGTATCCCTGGAGGTGGGAAAGAAAGGAAATCTGGTCAGACGAGCGCGTGGCTGGGAAGGGCTCCGGCGACGGCGCGAACGCGCGCTCGTGTGTCGTATCGCGACGGAGCTGAGCGGAAACACGCACCTGCACCGAGCCGTTCGCGGTGTGGCACGCAAGCAGGATGTAATTCCTCGGCTGCACTCTCCAGGCGAACCGCATGAACAGTCCGGAGTACACCGTCAAGGCGCCCGTCATCGGTCCCGAGATCATGTGCTCCGGTTTCGTGGTCTGCTCCAGTCCCGCGAGCACGAACCCCCAGTTCGCGACCGGGCCCCAGAAGTGCGTGGTCTTCGGGCCTGTGGGTGAGTTGATGAACTTCATGAGCGCGGACGACATCGCGGCGGCGGCGCGGGTGTCAGACGCGAGCGCGCGACGAGAACTGCCACGGCCACGACCGGAGGGTGCCCTCGAGAGACGGCGCGGCCAGTTCCAGCGCCGACGCGCGGGGATTCGGGCGGCTCACACGAATAATTTCGATCGCCAGACGCGACTTTGAAAAGCGGCATAGTGGAGAAGCCGTGTCAGATCTCGCGCGCGCGTCGCGCGAGGGCGGCGATTCTCATCGGCGGCGCGCGATGGAGCGTCCGCTGCGCCAGAAGCCCTCGCCATACCCCGGCGCAGTCGCGTGGTCGCGGGATAACATCTTGGCGGTCGGACAGGAGCGCAGCGTGGCTTTGTTAAATCCCGCAGATCTCGTCAAAGGCGACGCCGGGTTCGTGCGCTTGGCAGACGATACCGCCGCGGGAAACGACGTGCAGGACGCCGCCTTCCCCGCCGACATCGAGAACCAGCGCCGACACACGGATGCGCTCGCCGTGCGGGGTATGCTGCACCGCCCGGCGAGGCCGGAGGTGGCCGCGAGACAGGTCGCGTGGTCGCCTGTCTGGGACGTGAAGGAAAAAAACACGCCCCCCCGCAGCTTGCTCCTCGTCGTGAGCACCACCCACGCCGTCACCGTGCACGCGCCGAGCGCGCGCGATACCCGAAGCGAGTGGCCCGAAGTGTGCGACCTGTCCCGGCTCGAGCGCGAGGCGCGCGAGGGAGAAGACGAGGCGGAAGACCTCGCCGCCGCCGCCGCCGCCGCCGCGCCGCCGCCGCGCGCCCCGCTCGAAACTTCGGCGCACGTTGCGCGCCTCCTGCGCGCCGCCGCCGCGCTTCCCGCGCTTCCCGCTCCGCCCGCACCGCCCGCCGCGGCGGCGAATGCGGCGCGCTCGCTCCCCGCGCCCGTGCCGGCGCGCGATCCCCCCCCCCC